>Ga0209119_1000556_pt1 | contig 38124 bp, 42 predicted proteins | sample COG_03_FD_184747 | JGI IMG/M metagenome (GOLD analysis project Ga0209119, IMG submission 184747) | Pelagic Microbial community sample from North Sea - COGITO 998_met_03 (SPAdes) (version 2) | ecosystem: Environmental > Aquatic > Marine > Neritic zone/Coastal water | place: Helgoland, sampling...
ATATAGTATTCTCCCGGATAATGTCTAAGACATCGACCAGCTTCTTTTCTTATTGCACTTGGTACTCTCGGAGTTTTCTGTGGATCTAATAAGTCAAACAGAAATATCCTAGTACTGTTCACGGCATTTCTTCGTTCATCTGGCATTGTCATGTTCTACTCTCTCCGCATTTATAATTCTAATTAAAGTTTCTAGGGCATCAGCAATACGGCTGACCTCATTGATTAACTCTACACTATCTTCAACTTCCATCTTCATATCCCCGCTCTAACTTATATTGTAGTTGATAGATAGCCTCAATTATATCTAACTGTAAATCAACTTCTGCATTAAAGGTCTCACTAATTTCAATAGACTTAATAAGTTTTACTGCCTCATCCAAAGTTCTGTTTGCTTTACTCATCACTCTATACCTCTTCAATAGTATCAACATTTACACTATACACATCACAGTCTTCATCGTCAGGCTGTTCAGCTTCTCCACTAAACAGTATCTTACGTGCCTCTTTTTTATCTACCGCTTCAACAGTATACCAACTATGTACTACTGTAGTTGTTTTAATTCTATAAGTCTTCATATGTTATATTCCCAATGATCTTATCTGTGAATGCAGGCTTGAACTTTATATCTAAGAACCATACGTCAGGGTCTTCACTAAGATTGTGCATCCCTTCAACATGGAAGTATTCATTCCTTGTAAACTCTTCAAAGAAGTCACCTCGATATGTCTGGAGCTTAGCTTTAATACTTGCATGGGGAAAGTCCCAATCAATCAACTCAACTATAGCTGTGTTGCATTCTTCAAAGAACTTTTCTGCTATAGGTAAACTCTTCTTACTATTCATTCTGATTCCTCCGTAGTATAACATAAACCAAATGATACTATAATGAATGGGAACAATAAGGTTACACCGTTAAACAACGCTGCCTCTACCTCAGAAGTTTTAGCCTCTCGACTAACCCATATTGCTTTACCTTGTGAGAACTCAAGGTCTATACCAACACCATTCCTAAAGTTAAAACTTAATGTGCGGTTAAAGATTTTAAATGTCATACTCTACGCTCCTTAATTTCACAACTCATACACACTGCATTGGATGCTACTATATGATAACCCATAAGACGTTTACACTTTACACACTCAACTAACTGATGGGTTCTCCAGTTCCCCGTGACATATGGATTATTACCTCGACTCTGTTGATCATGATTATCATTGTACAATGCAGCTTGTAATTCACTCATAGCCAATTCCTCGTAGTTAATCTAACAATCTCTTGACGCTTAGCTACAACGGCTGAAGCATTGTAAGGGCTACTTCTCTTACTGATAGGTGCATGAGTTGCCCAGTCTGTTAGAGAGTTATACAAAGCCCAGTAAGTATGACCAAACTTCTTAGTATAGTGAGCCAAGTGACGACTCCACATATAATCAAAGTTCTTATTACGTCTAACGTTATTGAGCACATCGTAAATAGTGCAGCCATGATTTGTATTCATATATTCTAACCCAGCTTTCCAACCCGCAGCCTCAGCTAAAGTCTTGAAGGCATCTACTATATCTATCCTAGCTCGATACCAATTAGCCCATAAGTCTCTCTGATTTTCAAAGACATCTAAGCATTGGACAATAACATCAGAGCCGTGATCAATATCTAATCCCTCAGTATGCTTAGACTTATACACTGCAACGTTACCAGAAGTAAACACCTGCATGTTTAAGCAAGCAGTCTGTACTGCACCAGCACTAATCTGGAAAGGCCATGTACTATCTAAAGATGTGATAGCTAATAGGCTGAGCTTAGCTGTATCACCGTCAGGTGTTAAGTAAGTATGAGCTGGTAAGTTATACTGAACATAAGTTCTAGCACCACCATGGCTCATCTGAATGTTCTCAGTAATACCTTCTAAGTTTAGATCAGACCGCTCAAGTATCTTCCTTGTAGCTTCTATCATCTTCTTAGGTGCTACTGGTTTATACATAGCACTATGAACACCCAACTCATCACCGTTGTCAGTACGATAGACAATCCACTTAGAACTATAGCGGTTAAGGTTAAACGAAGTGTGCATATCATCTAAAGCTACTGCATATCTTAATGGTGCTTGAGCAATATCAAAGTCGGCAACTCCAAAGCCTTTTAGTTTAAGTTTATATATCTCTGCTGCATTCTGAATACTTGACATATGTTTCTCACTATCATAGTTAGCTGTTGCTGTTTGCATTATCTAAACTCCAAGTTAGCCCCCGAAGGGGCATTAAGATTAATTAAGATACAGTTTCAACACCTTCGTTATCCTTGATGGCTGTAAAGTATACACCTCTACCTTGCTTATGCTCTAAGCTAAATGCCCACAATCCACAGTGCATACTGTTGAAGCACTCACCTTTAAAGTATGAAGGACTACGCTGTAGATGCTTACGCTTTCTTAGAATATAAGAGCGACCAAAGAACTTACCAGTAGATCGACCATGCTTATCAGTCTTACCAAATACTAAACGTACTAAGAGAGATGCTGTAACATTGAATGCTGCTAAGATTAACTTTTTCATGATAGTAATTCCTAATTAGTTTGTTTGAAGTGAACCATTATACTACTTTATTTAACGTTGTAAAGCATTATTTTATTATAAAGAAACTCCTTGACTTATAAGTCTTATTAGTTTACAATAATCCTTATAAGGTTTTAAAGGTACTTATAAGCCACTTGTTACTGTTTTATATTCCTCCTCACTCCTAGTAAACTCCTCACTCATATTAAACTCCTCCTCACTCATATTAAAATCCTCCTCAGTTACATACTCAGTAGTGGCTATCGGCCTACCTTCTGGTAACATTTCATGAAGTTGCCTCCAAGTATAATAATTACCGTCGATAGTAAATAGCGGAGTGCCAACACTACTAACCCATATATCTGTTATCGGACAATCGTTAACTATATCACCTATATTAACAATTGTTTCTGTCATATTTTCACTATCTTGAAACTTAGTTATTAACCTACCCATAATCTATACTCCTAATAAATAATTAATGTGAACTTCTGAAACATGATTGCCGTCTCGCCACTTTATAGACTTCGTAGCTAAGTTATTACACCACTCATCCCATAACTTCTCAGTACCGTGGCGATGACATAGAGATATATAACCTTCTATCTTATTACGATTCGCTGTTAAGCCCTTGATAGTCTTAGGGTTTTTAGCAAGTGTAAAAGTCTTAGGGTCTAACTTATACATCTTAATGTTATGAACATCCATACACCCAACTAATCCCATAGTCAATTGACACATGAAGCCAGCCTTCGGAAGTCCTAGACCATCGACTCGCAAAAAGATTTTCATTAAGCTATACGCTTTATCGTCGTCTGTCTTATTACTATTCGCTATAGCTTTGGCTTGAGCATATAACTTATGCTTATTAGAATTCAGATACTTATAAGTTTTAGACTTAACACCCCACAAAAACTTAGAATCTATACCATTCTTTCTAACATCGGCCAACTGATTGCCACATGATAACCAATTCTGCTGGATACTTACACTAACTAGCATGGCGACATCCATTAGATTATCTGCGGATTGCATAGCATAGTCTTGACATTGTGCTGCATGAATCTTATACATAATTTAATATCCTATTTGTAACAGTAAGTTAATAAGCTGGATGAAAAGCCATCCACAAACGATTGTAAGTACTACGTTTATTGCATCATCTAATTCCATATTTTCTCCGCTGTCTTAGTGGTGGCTTATTAGTACCTTATACTTCCATGATATGAAAGTATAAGGTACTTATAAACCATTGTATTATTTATTATATTTCTTATTGTAATGCTTTAAACAATCCATTGCAACATAAATTGCTAGGGCCATTGGGACTATAAAGAAAAAGCCTATCACCATATAATGTATTAACATAATCTATATCCTGTGTGTTTAATTTTAAATTATGCCCCACCAAATTGGCAGGGCGTTAGATTGAATCTATATTATTTCTTCTGTACCGCTTCAAGAATCATCGCAAGGCCAGCCTCAATGTCGCCAACCTTAGACTCTAAAGAGTCAAACCGTCCTTCGATAGAATCTATTCGAGCATTCATCTTCGATGCTACAGAGTTATTCTGATTAACCTTGCGAGGCTTCTTCGGTTCAACCTTAGCAATGAATTCTTCTATCTCAGGTTCAATCTTAGCAGCCTTTGGCTTCGCTGCTTTCTTCGGAGCCTTCGGCTTAGTAGACTTCTTAGCTTGAATAAGATCAGCAAATTGCTTTGGCACTAAATCGTATTCGAAGAATTCTTGAATATCTCCATGAGTCATATGAGAATCTTGATCAGCGTGGTGCTTATTCAGAATGGCATTGAACACTTTTGTTAGTCCATAACGTTCCGAAGGAACCGTAGCTTGAATCGCTGCAAAGTGGTTTGCCACGGCCCAGATTTGCTTCTTCGAAGCGATACGATTTGAATCTATATTAGAGAATGTATTCATGGTGAAACCTCAAGTATGAAAATCAGCGGTGGTGCCGATTTGACGTTTTCAAAGCTACCGACCTTTTGATCGAATGTCAACAACTTTATATGCGTGATTAATCCCGTAGGCATTATGCGGGTGTTAACACATGATAAAGCCAGCAAGCCAATTTTTCAGGTCGAGGAGCTTTAGGTGCGCATTGTAAGATAAGTTATCTCTCAATGTGTACGAGGCAAAACGGCCATCGACCTCCTTGAAAAGATAAGTAATCTTTCAACACGTACAAGGAAAGCGACAAATCTATTCGCACGTTTTCCTTCGGAAATTGCTTTAAAGTCTACGAAGTAGATAAACTAATAGTAGCTTTAATCTATAGATTAATATATACTGTAAGTCGTTGAAAGCTATGAAGTCTTTGAAGTAGAATCTATTGATTCTAAGAAGTCTCTAAAGGTTCTGTAGCTGGCAACTAGATTTAAGAGACTTGAAAGATCTCGAAGTCTTTAAAGATCGGCGGGTGTGTGTGCAGATCTTCATAGATCTTTATAGACTTTAGAGGGGGGGCAGGTGGCCATGGCAGGGGGTGGGGGTATATACTACTGCTTATACATTTTTACAGGGATTGGTATGGAAACCAGTTAGCGCCGCAGCTTTAAAGAGCTTTAAAGGGGGAGTGTAAGACAGATAAGATGCAGATGGCTAATATAACTATATAGCGGGGCGGGCTACAATATATAGTATAACGGTGAGATCACGTTTTGTCAAGCATTATATGTATACTTCTATACTTTATTTGTACGTATATACAGAGATATGTACATATAGCCCACTTAAATGTAGTTATATATAACTAAATGTTATAAAAGACTTGACAAACCAGTAAACCAGCGGTATACTAGAGTATATGAAAATAAAAGAACTAACAGAAAAGCAAGAATCTTTCTTAGCCCATTTACCAACCGTAGGAGGTGATCCGAAACAGGCAGCATTATTAGCTGGTTATTCGGAAACTAGCTATCCTTCTGTTGTTAAAGCATTGCGTCAAGAGATATTAGACCTAGCTACAGGTATACTAGCTCAGTCGGCCCCTAAAGCCGCTATGAAGCTTGTACAGATTATGGATAGTAATACACCTATCCCACAAGCTAACATGCGTATACAGGCCGCACAGACCATCCTAGATCGTGTAGGGCTAGGAAAGAAAGACACATTGGATGTGAATGTTAATACAACAGGCGGTATCTTTGTACTACCCACTAAGAAAGAAACAATCATCGAGGGTGACTATGAGGAGATCTAGTAGTACAATCCCGTTTGGTTACAAACTAAACGATGAAGATGATAGTCAATTGGATGAGATCCCCGAAGAGCTACAGGCTTTAGACTCTGTAGTCCCTATGATCCAGAACAAGACTTTATCTTTACGTGATGGTAGTATGTATATCACTCACCTAACTGGCAGGTCTTTAAGCCATATGGGTCTAAAGAAGATTGCTGAGAAGCGAGCTTTTGGATAAGTTGGACTGGGAAGTTAACCCAGAGAACTATGCGACAGATGAGAACGGTGAGTTCGTCCTGAAAAAGGACGGCACCCCCAAGAAGAAAGCAGGCAGAGCAAAGGGATCTAAGGGTAAAGGTTACAACTACCACTCAGAGACTAAAGCTAAACTGTCTGCTAAGCGTACAGTTAGAGCTAAACAGAAGAAGCTCAAGGCGGCACAGGGCAAGGTAGACAACTACAAGAAGTCTATTGAGAATACTAAGAAGACCTTGGATGTCTTGAGCGACTCAGAGAAGTCAAAGCTGTTTAGCGCAGAAGAATTAGAAGCCCTACCAAAGAGCTTACGAGAAGAAGCTGAAGAGAGTGTTATCTTCAAGGCTAACGAAGGCCCTCAAGAGGACTTCCTTGCCGCTTCAGAGACGGATGTATTGTTTGGTGGAGCAGCAGGTGGCGGTAAGTCATATGCAATGATTGTTGATCCGTTGCGTTATGCGCACAGGTCTGCTCACAGAGCGTTGATCCTTAGACGATCAATGCCAGAGCTAAGAGAGATTATAGACAAGAGCCGTGAACTCTACCCGAAAGCCTTCCACGGGGCTAAGTACAAAGAAGTAGAGAAGATGTGGACTTTCCCTAGCGGGGCTAAAGTAGAGTTCGGCTTCTTGGAACGAGATGCAGATGTTTATCGTTATCAGGGTCAAGCATATAGCTGGATAGGCTTTGATGAGATTACACATCTACCGACAGAATTTGCATGGAACTATTTAGCGTCACGTCTACGGACTACAGACCCTGAGATAGTTCCTTACATGCGTTGTACAGCTAACCCCGGTGGTGCTGGAGCGCATTGGGTAAAGAAGAGATACATTGAGCCTTACCCGCCTCATGAGCCTTTCATGGGCAAAGACGGCCTCACAAGGAAGTTTATCCCAGCTAGTTTGCAGGATAACCCTTACTTAGCTAAGGATGGACGTTACGAGCAGATGCTAAAGGCTCTGCCACCCACACAACGTAGACAACTACTAGACGGTGATTGGGATGTAGCGGAAGGAGCAGCCTTCACAGAGTTCAGTAGATTAGATCATGTGATAACCCCCTTTGAGATCCCAGTACATTGGGAACGTATAAAAGGAATAGATTATGGTTATGCTTCTGAATCAGCCTGTGTATGGGGAGCAGTAGACCCCAGTGATGGCACATTAATTATATATAGAGAACTGTACCAGAAGAACTTACTAGGTACAGAACTCGGAGAGCTTATAACCAACATGGAGCTTGATGACCCCTTCTCAGTTCAGGGAGTCTTAGATACAGCATGTTGGTCAAGAACAGGTACAACAGGCCCTACAGTCGGTGAGACTCTGCAAAAACAAGGACACAAACTAAGAAGGGCTGACAAGAACAGGATTCAAGGAAAAATTCAAATCCATGAATACTTGAAGATTACTCAAAGCGGTAGACCACGCATTCAAATATTTAATACATGCCCGAACCTGATACGAGAACTTCAAGGTATTCCTCTGGATAAATCTAACCCAGAAGATGTAGATACAAGAGCATCTGATCACGCATACGATGCGTTACGTTACCTTATAATGTCTAGGCCAAGGAATGCAAACCCCCTAGAGCGTATGAGAGATCTTAAAAGAGAACAGGCTTACAGACCAATTGACTCCAACTTCGGATATTAAGCATTATGAAAAAAATCAAATATAATAAAGGTGGAATATCAGCTCACAAGTCTATCGGTGACTTAGACCTAGCTGTAGGTGCTTCTGGTAATCAGAACTATACCTCATCAGGAGCTAGTGCATCTTTAAAGAAAGGGTCATTTTCAATGTCACACTCTGAAGGCTTAGACCATTATAAAGACAAATACAATAGCGGTAAGGTCAATTACAGCAATAGCTCTATCGGTGTAGATACTAAAGCTGGCAGGTTTGGTGTAGATAAGAAAGGGAATGCAAGCTACAATTATACTACTAAAGGTGGCACAAAGATCTCTGCACGAGGCAATAAACGTGGCGGATCTATAAACATCTTCAAAGAGCTATAAGGAAACTTAATGGAAAACAAAACAGAAAATTCTCTTTTTGACACAGCTAACGAACTGTACTTTAAACCGGTAGAAGGTGAGAACGGGTTTCAGTTAGATGTTGAAGATGACATACGTAACCGCTTAGTTGGTTTGGTTGAAGACCGTTTCATGGAAGCAGAGAACGCACGAGACTCTGACGAAGTTCGCTGGCTAAAAGCTTACCATAACTTCAGAGGCTTATACGGACGTAATGTTAAGTTTCGTGAGTCTGAAAAATCTAAAGTATTCGTTAAGGTTACTAAGACAAAAGTCCTAGCAGCCTTCGGTCAGTTAGTAGACGTTATCTTTGGCACTGGTCAGTTTCCAATTGGTATTACAGAAACTAAATTACCTGAAGGTATCTCTACTTATAAACATATGACTATTGCAGGTGCGGGCATTGAAATGTCTGAAGCACCTATAGAAGAAGAGACAGAAGAAGTAGTAGAAGTCACAGGTACTGACCCTTACGCTATTGGATATGTTGGAGATGGCAAAGTATTAAAAGCTGGCGCAACAATGTCATCAGGCGGTTCTTTTTTTGAAGAAGAAATTAAAGCTGCTGAAGAGGAAGGTAAAGTTACTTTCGTTGAAGGCCCTAGCTCAGACCCACAAGTCTTAGAGATTGCTCCGGCTAAAGAAGCTGCACGTAAAATGCAGAAGTTGATCCATGATCAGATCGAAGAATCGAATGGCTCTAGTGAGCTACGTAATGCTATCTTTGAATCTGCGTTGTTTGGAACAGGCATTGTTAAAGGCCCTTTCAACTACAATAAAACAATTGGCCGTTGGGAGACTGACGCAGAAACAGGCGAACGTAACTATACACCGCTTAATGTACGTGTACCACGAATTGAGTTTGTTAGCATTTGGGATTTCTTCCCAGACCCAGCAGCAACTACTATGGAAGAGTGCGAGTACGTTGTCCATCGTCATAGATACAACCGTAGCCAACTACGTGCATTGGCTAAGATGCCTTACTTCGACAAAGACGCTATCCGTGAATGCTTACAGATGGGGCCTAATTACGAAGAGAAGGATTACGAAAACGAATTAAAAGATGATAGAAGCGGTTTAGATGTCGGCTCAGGACAGTATGAAGTGCTAGAATACTGGGGCGTTATGGATGCAGAGTATGCTCGTGAAGTCGGAATGGAATTACCAGACGAGGTAGATGATTTAGATGAAGTTCAAATCAACGCTTGGGTTAGTAACGGCAAGCTTCTCAGGAGCGTTATCAATCCATTTACTCCTCACAGAATACCATACAACGCTTTTTCTTATGAGCGCAATCCTTATAGTTTCTTCGGGATTGGTGTTGCGGAAAATATGGATGACTCGCAACAGATAATGAATGGACATGCTCGCATGGCTATCGACAACTTGGCACTTAGCGGCTCTCTAGTCTTTGACGTAGATGAATCAGCCCTTGTTGGCGGTCAGAACATGGAGATATATCCCGGAAAAGTATTCCGAAGACAGTCAGGTCAAGCCGGTCAAAGCATCTACGGTATGAAGTTCCCAAATACATCACAAGAAAACATGATGATGTTTGACAAGTTTCGCCAGTTAGCGGATGAGCAAACAGGTATTCCGAGTTACTCTCACGGTCAAACAGGCGTACAGTCTATGACACGTACTGCATCAGGCATGTCTATGCTTCTAGGTGCAGCGTCATTAAACATTAAAACAGTAGTTAAGAACTTAGATGACTTCTTGCTTAAACCTCTTGGTGAGGCTTATTACCAGTGGAACATGCAGTTTTTCGAAGGCCAACTAGATATAGACGGCGATTTAGAGATTAAAGCTATGGGTACAAATAGCTTAATGCAGAAAGAAGTACGTAGTCAACGACTAACAATGTTCTTACAAACTGCGCAGAATCCCGCTATTGCACCTTTCGTTAAGATCTCTAAGATTGTTAGCGAGCTTGCATATAGCTTAGACTTAGACCCTGATGAGATCTTAAACGATCCTGAAGAAGCCGCAATTATGGCACAAATTATAGGAGCACAGAATGCTGGACAAGCAACTGGCGGCGAAACTATCGCCCCTAACGAGCAACAGGGAGCTGTGGCAGGCCCTGCTGGAGCACCTGAACAACCTCAAGACCTTGGAGCTACAGGCACTGGTGGCGGCAACATCGGAACAGGAAATGTACCGCAGGCAGGGGAGAGTGAATTCTCTGGTTAATCTAGAGACACTTAAAGATCAAGTTTCTGAAGCTAAGAACAGGACACAATAACATGAAAGATAAAATGAAAGTTAAATATAATGAAGGTTCAATGCTCACTACACCTGAAATGGAATTAGAAGATACTTACGATAATATTCCTGAAGATGAAAAAGAAGCAGCAGAAGCCTCTCAGCTACCTGACGAGGCGATGGAAGATACTTTCCAAGACTTCGTACTAGGTGAAGCTCTCACAGAAGAAGAGCAAGACATGCTTTCAGAAGCTTTAGAAAGCAACGCAGAATTAGCAATGGTCTTTGATAAAGTCTTAGACGTTGCAGCAGAATTCTCTGGTGAAGGTTCCGTAGAAGGGATCGGTACTGGAGTATCAGATTCGATACCAGCTAGGTTATCGGAAGGTGAGTTTGTATTCACCGCAAAGGCTGTCGAGTTAATCGGTGCAGAAAACCTCCAACTAATGATGGATGAGGCGGAACGCACGTTTGATGAACAAGGTGGTCGAACCAAGAAAGCATTTGGCGGTCTAACTGAAGACCCTCTTTATAGCGAAAAAGCTAATGGGGTATCTGAAGTAAAGGACACTAACCGAGACATTAAAAGAACAATGATCTCAGCTAATAGAACCCCAAGTGTTTATAACCGATAAGGCTACCTAGACCCTTAGCCCCTTATCAAAATTTAACCTAGAGGCCACCTTTTAATTCAAGACCCTGTTGTGTTTAGCTAACTGAACAGCCACCTTGAAAGACAAAAAGCCCCAATAGGAGAGTGACAATATGTCTAACGAACAAGAAGTAGAAACAACTGCAAATCCATATAACGCTAAAAAGTCTTGGCATACGCCAGATGAAGGCACTATGGAAACAGCAGACGGTTTGTTCTTTGAACGCCCAGTAGCACCTCAAGCCACCCCCGATGAGGCCCTTGAAGAATCAGCTCCTGAGAAAAAACAAAGAACCAATTATAAAAAGCGATACGATGACTTAAAGAAACATTATGATGAAAAGGTTTCAGGTTTTAAACAACGAGAATTAGAACTGCAAGCTGCGACTGAGAGCACTGCTCCAAAAGTCCAGTTAAAAACCGCAGAAGATTTAGAAGCGTTTAGAAACCAATATCCTGATCTGTTTGATACCGTAGAAACTGTTGCTCATATGAAATCTGAGGAACAAACTAAAGCACTCCAAAGTAAGTTGGACATGCTCCAAGAGCGTGAAAATACTATATCACGGAGAGAAGCTGAGGAAACTTTACGAGATCGACATCCTGACTTCGAAGACATTCGAGGTGACGATTCTTTTCACCAATGGGCTAAAGAACAACCTGAAGCAATTCAAGGTTGGATTTATGATAACCCAGATAATGTACAACTGGCAGTTAAAGCTATTGATCTTTATAAAATGGAAGCCGGTATCTCTACTAAAGGTAAACGTCAGACTAAAGCGTCACGACCTACAGGCTCTGCTGCTGATATGGTATCTACTAAAACAACAAACGTAGACACTAAGGAAGCTAGAGTTTGGACAAAACGGGAAATTAACGCTCTAAGTATGGATGAATATGACAAGCATGAACAAGAAATTGATCGTGCAGTCATGGAAGGCCGAGTGCGTTAGTTCTAAATATTTTTTTCTTTTAGGAGTAATATAATCATGGCTAAATTTGAAACAGCAGGCGCAGGCATTAACAGTAACTTTGATAGTGGCGCATCAAACACAGACGGTAATAACTTTTTACCAGAAATTTATAGTAAGAAAGTTCTTAACTTCTTCCGTAAATCTTCTGTAGTAGAAGCTATCACTAACACTGATTACGAAGGCGACATCGCTGGTTTTGGTGATTCTGTAAAGATCGTCAAAGAACCAACAATTGCAATCGAAGACTACACTCGTGGTAAAGTTGTACCGCAAGCATACATTCAAGATGAAGTAACTTCTCTTGTTGTCAACCAAGCTAAATCTTTTAAGTTTGTTGTTGATGACATTGAAAGTAAAATGTCTCACGTAAACTGGAAAGAAGTAGCTGCATCATCTGCTGCTTATGCTTTAAAAGATACGTATGACTCAGCAGTCTTGGCTCAAATGTTCGCTGGCGTATCATCATCGGCACCTGATCACGTTCTAGGTGCGGACGCTGACGCTGATGAAGATTCAATTCTATTAGCAGAAGCTAACAGCAAACCAATCGACATCGGTGGTACTGGTGGCGTAGCAGTTGATCCTCTTGACGTTATGGCGCATTTAGCCCGTCTTCTTGACGAGCAGAACGTTCCAGAAGAAGGTCGCTTCTTTGTTGCACCACCTGCGTTCTACGAGCAGTTGAGCCAATCTGGTTCTAAGTTAATGTCAGTAGACTTTAACGCTGGTCAAGGTTCAATCCGTAACGGTCTAGTAAGCTCTGGTAAGTTACGTGGCTTCGACATGTACAAGTCTAATAACTGTCCGGCTGCTACTCAGGGTCTTCAGGTTAATCAGATCTTGGCTGGTCATGTATCTGCTACAGCTACTGCACAAACTATTGTGAACACTGAAGTTTTACGTGATCAGGATAGCTTTGGCGACATCTGTCGTGGCTTACATGTATTTGGTTCAGCGGTGCTTCGTCCAGAAGCGTTAGCTAAAGCATACGTGTCTACTATCTAAGCTGATATGTAAAAATAGTGCGAGGGGTGTAAAAGCCCCTCAATCTTTTAGAGGTATTAAAATGTCTAATATATTAGGTTCACCAACCCAACCATTAGGGATGAAGATGCGCAAAGTAATTAAAGTTGGAAGTTCAGCATATGCTGGAGAATCTAAAAAGAACTTTGATGACAACTGGGATGCAATCTTTAAAAAGAAAGAACAAAAAACTACCGAGGAAAAGTAAATGGCAACATCATATTTAGATTTGACTAATGAACTTCTTCGTGAGTTAAACGAAGTAGCGTTAAGCGTAGGTAATTTCTCATCAGCTTTGGGACTACAGCAGTACGTGAAAGATTCAGTCAATCGTGCTTACTTCGATATTATAAACCAAGAACCACAGTGGCCCTTTTTAGCATTGGGCGAAAGCGGTGAAACTGATCCTATGTACGGTAACGTATATGTAGAGACAGTTGCTGGACAAAGATTTTATGAGTTAAAGCCTTCAAGCTCTAACATCAAAACAGATTACAGTTCTGTAGATTGGGACACTTTCTACTTAACAACCGTAGGTGTGGCAGGGGAGACAGCTCCTTACTCAGCATGTAACTTGCGGTACACTACTACAGAAGAATGGAAAGATCATTACCGAATTCGTGAAAACCTAGATGATGCAGGTAGCCAAGTCTATGGCGAGCCTTCTCGTGTTATCAGAAGCCCTGACGCACGTAAGGTAGGATTAAGTCCTATCCCTGATAAAGTGTATCGAGTATGGTTCACAGCTTGGACACTCCCCGAAAAATTAGTAAGCTCTTCAGACGTAATTGTATTCCCTGAAATGTATAGTTCTGTGTTATTAGCACGAGCTAGATATTATATTTGGCAATTCAAAGATAATCCCCAAGCAGCTTCTTTTGCTCTAGATGATTATAAAAAAGGATTAGATTCAATGCGTTCTAATCTTATTGAGCCTACACCTTCCTACTTTAAAGACGACAGAGTGAGATTTGTTTAATGGCTGCCTCGCAACCTTTCGGTTTTGTATGTCAAGGCGGTTTGAATACAAACACTAATGAACTAGCTGCTCTAGCAACCGCTGGTGTAGCTACAGAGCTAGTTAACTTTGAAGTTGACTCGGACTCAGGCTATCGTCGTGTTAACGGGTACACCCCTTTTGGGAATACTCGACCTAACGGTGATAATCGTATCTTGGGTCTTTGTTCCTATGCAGGAGGTTTAATCGCTGCGGTAGTGGACAATGGCACACAAACTGATTATTTTTTCACTATGAATGGAACTGCGTGGGTTAAAATAAATAAAGACGGGCAGCAGTCAACAACTTATAGTAAGACAGCGTGGGATGCTCTATCTGAAGAGACTAGAGCAGGCACAGCTCAGCCTGAGTTTACTTTCATGAACGTTGGGCAGTATGGTGAGATTATTATTACGGACGGAAACAACCTTCCTTTTCTTTTTAAAATTACAGGCACTGGCGGCGTAACTGATTTGTCATATCATGGACATACGTTTCAAGTCCAGAGTGCTGGCGCTCCACAAGCTGCAACATTTCACGAAACACGTTACGTAGCAGCTATTGATAACGTTGTTTATACAAGCGGTGTATTATTACCTTCAACTTTCACAGGGACGGGCATAAGCGTTCAGGTGTCTGAGCCTGTTGTTGCCCTAAGAAGTTTCCGTGATGACGTTATTATTTTTTGTAAAAACAGCATACATAAACTTTCAAATATAAATAATGCTGACGCTTTAGTGGTTAAGCCTATTACTGAAAATGTTGGCTGCATTGCTCAGCACAGCGTTCAAGAAATTGGTGGTGACTTAGTATTCCTAAGCCCTGATGGAATCCGAACTGTAGCGGGTACAGCAAGAATTGGTGACGTTGAGCTAGGAGCTATTAGTAGACCTGTTCAGCCTTTGTTTTCTCAACTTGCCAAAACTATAAATAATTATATTGTAACGTCAACGGTGATCCGAAACAAGAACCAGTATAGAATATTCTATGCGGGGCAAGGAGAAGACATTGCAACTTCAAAGGGTATTATAGGCACACTCACTAAGAACGGTTTTGAGTGGTCAGAAACTGAAGGTATCCAAGCTCACGCTATTGTATCGAATCTTGATTTATCTAATGTTGAAGTTTATTTCCACGGAGATAAAAACGGATACGTATATAGTCATGATATAGGCCCTTCTTTTTATAAGAACGGTGCTGCTTTCAATATTAACTCGAAGTATGTAACACCTTTTTATGATTTCGGAGACGTTGGAAGCAGAAAGACTTTACATTATGTAAAAATTTCTGTGACTCCAGAAAGCACTGTAGCCCCAACACTATCTATTAAATATGATTATAATTCAGTAGAATCTCCACAGCCCCCAGCTTATCAGCTAACAACGATCCCACTCCCTTCCCTTTTTGGGACAGCTACTTTTGGCTCAGGGGTAGGCGCTGGAGCCTTTGGAGGCATTGGAGATCCAATGGTTAGACAGCCCGTCCAAGGCAGTGGGCATACAGCAAATTTCACTATATCAAATAACGATCAGGCCGGTTCATATCGAATCAATGGCTTCTTCATAGATTACGTTCCCGCAGGCAGGAGATAAAGAATGGCAGGTTACACGAAAAATATAACTTTTACAGACGGTACTGTAATTTCAGCAGCCCCTTTCAATACTGAGTATGGTGAAATTGATGCGGCTTTCAGTGCGTCAACAGGTCATTCGCACGACGGTACTGTAGGTGGTGGTTCACCCCTTACAAAAATAGGCGGCGCTAATTTCTATAACCAGTTTTTAGCTGACGACTCAGACAACAAATTAAAGTTTTATGTTAACGCTTCTTCTGCTGCTGAATTACAGCTAACGATAGCTGACGGTGTTATTGAACCGGGCGTAGATAGTGACGTAGATCTCGGTACAACCGCTAAGCGCTTTAAAGACTTGTATGTCGATAGTGCTACGGTAACAGGTACACTGTCTGCTACTAATGCGACTATTGCTGGCACAGCTTCTTTTGAAGATCAGATCACTATTACAAGCAACTCAGACACCGCAAGCGCTCAGCCAAAGTTAACATTGAGAAGCAATGAAGATGCGTCTATTGATAACCAACTAGCTGAAATAGTTTTTCAAGGGCATAACGATCAACAAGTCGATCAAACATACGCCTATATGCGAGCAGAATCTCCAGTTATTCTTGATGATCAAGAAGAGGGTAAATTAAAGTTTTTTGTTCGTAAGACTGGTAACGCTTATGTCAATACTTTAACCGTTGATAGCGCAGGCATAGACGTAATAGGGCTTGTTGAAGCCGATACATTAACTACAACAGGGGCCATTACTGGTGGATCTTTTGTAATTGGAAGTGCAGACATTAGCGAAGCAGAGCTTGAAACAATTGACGGTGTAACGGCTGGCACAGTCGCTGCGAGCAAAGCGGTTGTTGTAGATGCAGATTTAGACATCACAGGCTTTAGAAACATTACACTAACCGGCGAACTAGATGCAGCAACATTAAATGTGTCAGGCGATGTAGACGTAGACGGAACATTAGAGGCAGACGCTATCACAGTAGATGGCACTAGCCTCAACGATGTCATTGTTGGAACTACCGTGACAAACGCTACAAACGCTGTGAATTCTACTAACGCAACCAATGCAACCAACGCAACTAACGCTACCGATTCTACCAACGCTGCTAACATTGCAGTTACAGGAGCGAGTGACACAGATGCAAGCTACTATATCACACTTGCAAGCGCAACGTCAGGTAACTTACCATCTCTAGTAGACGGCGATTTAACATATAACCCATCTTCAAATCTTCTAACAGTACCCGCAGCTAATACAAACAGTTTAGTATTAAACAACTCTACTGCTATAACGTCTGTAGATGAGGACATTGTGGATGGTACTTCATCTAATCATGATAGCATAGCGACTGCCAAGGCCGTTAAAGGTTATGTAGACGCTACAGTAGCTAACTTAGGTGCTGGCGACATCACAGAAATAACAGCGGGTGACGGCTTAACAGGTGGGGCAACTACAGGTACAGCGACTTTAACGGTTGTTGGTGGTAAAGGTATTAAAGCTAACGCTGACGATATTGAGCTGGACTTCAGTGAACTCACAGATATGACCGCCGTTATTAGCGATAATACTGAGTTTGTTTTAGATAACGGTGGAGTGGCCTCTCGCAAGCGGGCAGCCGAGATCCAAATTAGTTATTTTGAAAACGATTCAGGCTTCACTACTAATGCAGGTACAGTTACAGCGGTTACAGGAACTGGCGCTATTGCATCGACAGGTGGGACTACCCCTGAAATTTCTTTAAGTTTAACGTCTCTAGACGCTACCACTACTGACGGCGATGCCGATTCTTTTGTAGTTGTTCGAGATAATGGCTCTCAATTTAAAATTGCAAAGGGGAGCATTAATCTTACAGGGTTTAATAATGATACTAACTTTACAGCCAACGAAGGCACAGTTACAAGTGTAGGCGGTGGGACAGGCACGGTTTCTTCAGGCGGAACTACACCTAGTATCTCTTTAAATCTTAGCGAGTTAGTAGATTCTACAGGCACAGTGGCTGCATTTGCTGCTGTAGTTGGAACAAGCACTAGAAAAATAGCCCCTTCAGCAATTCCTTTATCATCTTTTAGTAATGACTTAGACCTTGCTGCCGGTACATTGACATCGGTCACAGGTACAGGAGCTATATCATCGACAGGTGGAACTACTCCTGAAATTTCTGTAGCCACTGCGTCGGCAACTCTTAATGGTATAATGTCTGCTGGATTATTTACTAAGTTAACAAACATCCCTTCTGATGCGACAAATAATGTGGGTGACATTACCTCAGTTGGTGCTGGGAATGGGTTAACTGGCGGAGGCACTTCTGGGAGTGTCACGCTGAACGTAGTTGGAGGGAGCGGTATCACTGCAAATAGTAATGATGTCGCAGTAGATTCTACTGTTGTCAGAACATCCGGCAACCAAACTATGTCAGGTAATAAAACTTTTACAGATGCTTTAACGATTGATTTAAGCTCTGTTGATCCTGATACAGCTCTCTCAATTGTTAGCGATAGAACTAACGCATTAGCGGCTCCCCGTGTTAAATACTTACGTAAGAGTGCAAGCCCTGCTAACAATGACGTATTAGGGGCTACAGAGTATTGGGGTAGGTTATCAGGCGGTAGCGATTACAAGTATGCTACTATTACAAGCTCTATTACTAATTTAACTAATAACCAAGCAAATCTTGTGTTAAGTGCAGGCGGTAAATCAATAACGCTTGATGCTCAGGGAATGGAAGTAACAGGCGCATTAGCTATAGACAGCATAACAGCTCCTATGACTACATCGGAAACAACACAGAGCGCTGGAATGAGCGCCATGGTTTTATATAAGAATCAAAGGATCCTCTTCGGTAGTTCTTCGAGCCTAAGAACTTTTGACCTCCCCACTATAGTTAACGTTTACCCCGGCTCGACCTCGGTCATAGGTAAAACATCTTGGACTATTATAAATACAAACACACAACCACTAAAAATTAAAGCGCCTGCCGGTCACACAATAGACCGTTACGTGAACGGGTCTAAAACAACATCAGCTATTGGAGGCTATGTGCATTTAAACGCTTTTGGCTCTTGTGAAATCATAGCAGTGAGTGACCTATCTAATAAGTTTATTGTTATCGGAAGTGAGTTAACTTAATATGAAAACATCAATGTCTGTATTAGCGGGCCAGCATCCTTATTTTCCTGCTGGAACTCAACAAGTTATTAAATATACATTTACATTTTGGGCTTACGGGGGAGCAACTAATTATGGAACTCGTTATCGTGTAACTAACAACAACACTCCAACAGATAGCCTCATATCTTCTAGAGGCTTTGCTGAAAACATTAGTAGTGAGTATGGGATTGCTCAGCCCACAACGGAGACGTATGGTGTAACCTCAAACAATGATCTTACGTGGATGTATGGTATTACTGGCAGTGGTAATACTGGCTGGTCAACTACTCCAAAGAAGATACCTAACATATGGTATAATGCAAACACTGGCGGCGGCCCGAATTATCTTCAAATGGGAAGAATACCTGACTATCAGCCCAGTGACACAAATTTTGATTTTAATTTTTCTAGTCAAATAGGGTTTGGCGAAGTAGAGTTTAGATTTGGTAAATTATTAAGAGCGCCACTGTTGTCCGACGGCTTGTACTATATAGCCGATACACCAGCAACTAACTCTTACCGTCCCGCTATTGGGACTGACGAGTACAACGACAAAGTTGAAAGTGGTGTGTCAGTAGGTAGTTGCACTTCTACGAGCTGCTATGACGCTGGAACTATAAGATGGATAGGCGCTCTAGCCTCAACTGCTTTCAATCTAGACCGCATCAATGCAGACATAGACGTTGGCGACACTGAAACTATACTGGCGTATTTTAAAGGAGTAGCATCTTATGCTTAAACTAGAACTAGAAACAAGTGTTGATGATGCTTTTATTGAAGAAGTATATTATCAAAATGAAACAGAACTGTGTAAAATGTTAAGGTTTGAAAGTGTTTTAGAACATGAAAACGTACCGGCAAGCGATCCCGAAGAAAGATTGAAAAGAGTTAAAGCTCAATTTTCAGACATGTTATTGCCTTTAAGAACTTTTAAGATTATTGAGACAGATACTGAAACAACTGTAGGTTACTTGTCGGCTGTTCCTTCGACAACTAAATTCCACACAAGTCTAAATTTATCTGATAAAACTTGGGAAGAACTAGCCCCCGCTATACATTCTTATATGACAGGTAAAGAGTTGCAGTTCTGGCAGTGTTGGGCGAGACATGAAGAAAGCGATGTAGATTTAATTAACGCTTCTTATAATAGAGATGATTTGTTTTCATTAGTGTCTAAAGAGTTAATGGATGCCCATGTAGATGATTGTCTACTTCAATTCGAAATTGTATAAGGAGTTTAAAATGAGTTCAATACCAGACCCAGAAACAGTAAAAGAAGTAATTGATGTTGCAGCCGCCTCAACAGGTGTATTGGCATTAGCATCGTGGCTACCCCCTACAGCGTCAGTATTTACAATTATCTGGTTAGGTATTAGAATTTATGAGTCAGATACTGTTCAAAAACTATTTAAGAACAAATGAGAGTTAAATTCTACGTATTAACTTCACAAGGTTTAAAAGATTTAGAAAGACACAATAGTTCAGAGTACAGCAACATCCCAATAGAGGACACTGTAGTTATCATTAACAGCTTAGATGTCAACTACGTTCAACAAGCTGAGAGTTATTGTAAAAAGAACGAGCTAGAATACTATATCACTGAAAGCAACGGCACACCAGCTAAAGGCAAAAACTCAGTCCTTGATATTTTTCTAGCTTCTGATAATGATTATTGTGTCTTAGTAGACGGAGATGATTATTTAACTCCACAGGGCGTTAAAGTTTATAAAGACATAGCAGCTTCTAAGTCTCCTCCTGACGCAGTTTGTTTAAAGAATCAAGTGAGCATGGTTGACGGTAAAGCTACGAAAATGTTTACTGTAAATTATAAAGATCTAATTAAAGATTTTTGTTACGAAAGACTAAAGAATGAACAAGGTTACGGCCATCAGAAAGCATTACGTTACGCTCTCTGGAGGCAGAAATATTTTATAACGCAAAAGAAGTATAGTGAAGGTAATGAGATCCAGTGTAGAGTAACTTGGTTTAGTAAAGAAGCGGCTAAGTTTAAGTTTGATGAGGATGTAAAGATAGGTGAAGATGCCTTACAAATGTTAAGATTAAAGCATGAAGCCCTTATAAATACTTTAAAGATGTATACTTATAATGAAAACCCCATAACTTATATATATAATTATACCAGCTTTGGAGTGTTAAGTCAAGAGACAAATAACCTAACAGACTTTAATTGGCTTAAAATATACTTAACAAAAATACGACAAATGGAAAACTTAAATTACTTACATGTAGATACTGTACTCCCCGAATTAAAGGTATATAAATGAGCAATAAACGTAGCCAAAGAAACACTAAAAAGGTTTTAAAGAAACTTAAAGCTAAACGTCAAGGTTTTGCACCGGGCGGGTACGGAGGTGGTGGCGGTGGCACAGGGCCTCAAGGGTGGAATCAGAATCAAACAGGACAAAACTACTGGACTTCAAACCCAAGAGGTTCTGGCGGCAAAGGTAGATTTGAATATACTATGTTAGAAGGCAAGACCGCTGACCAGAGAGAGGCTATATTAAGATACTATGATCAGCCTCTAACGCAGCAGTCAACTTTCAGCTCTTCTCCCGAAACTACGTCAACCGTTGCTACCACGCAGGGAACTACGTCACCTAAGACTAATGACGGTAATATTGATTTAACTTCTAATCAATTAAATTTAGATATAAGCGCCCCAACACAAGAGGGATTAGATTCCGTAACAAAACCAAGCTTGACCTCTGTTGTCTGGGATTCAGCTAAAAGTATTTTTGTTTCCGCTGTAACAGGAGCAGCAATAGGCGCATTAGCTGGAGATTACTACGGCATCTCAAAAGGCGCACTAGCTAAAATGGGTTTTGTAGAGGGCGCTAAAACCGACGTTGTTGGGCAAGCTACAGGTGCGGTACTCAACGCTATGACAGGACTACCCGTAGTGGGTGACGTGATCCAGTCGGGCATGAACTTATATGATGCTGCGGGTAACACCATATCCGGCATACCTTCAACCTTTACGGGCGGGTCAGATACTTATATACCAGACACGTCACAAATCACTACGAACCTAAATTTAGGTAATTATGATAGTTCTGGAAATATCGGATTTAACGGAACTGTAAGTAGCGGCAGCGGTACAGCTTCATCAGATAATACAATCGTAACTGGAGGTACAGTAACCTCCGCTACAAACGCTCTTAACGTAAACGAACAAACATCAGAAGATGTTGGAGACTCAGACATGGCAGAAAATGCAGGTGTAACGACTATAGACTTAGGCGGTGAACGACCAGAGGTTGACGCAAATGGACGACCTACAACGCCTACAGTGCCAGACGCTACAGAGAGTGTAGTTAAAACAGATAAAACTTTAGTCACCGACTCTAAGGATGTCGTTAAACTAAAAGATATGGACGAGGTTGAACTCACAGAGGATCAATTAGTATCTCCTAATACGCTTGCACCAGTGGCAGCGGGAGCGGCAGGCACGGCAGCGGCTGCAAAAACTTTAGAAACTAAAACAATTACAGCAAAAACAAATGCAGAGACATTAGCTGAAGCAGATTACAAAGGCCCTAAAGCTGCTGTAGGCGAAGTAAGCGAAGGATCTTTAGCATCTGTAGATGACGCTACACTTACCACCACAGCAACCACAGCGGAGAGAGACACCGAAGCTGAAGCGGCTGGGATGGCAGAAGCGCCAGAGTTTGAGATGGATTTAAAGTCTATGGTAGACCCTGTGACGGGTGCAGAAATTACTGTTTCAGCAACTCCAGAAGCCGAAGCTAATACTCGTGAAGCTATCACAGATGATACTTATAGCACAGGCGAAGCAACACAGATTACAGATACAATAGGCTACGAAATCACTAGAACTCGTCCAGTGCAAGGCGAAGCCGCTCAGGGCGTTGCAGTTGATATGCTTGCAGAAGTAGGTGAGCTACCTCCGAAAGTTGCAACTGCTATTCTAGACGATCCTGAAAAAGTAGTAGCACAATTAGATAACGCTCCTGTAGAAGTTAAGGCAGCTATTGCCGCTTTACCTAAAGAAGCTTTAATGTCTTCACAGATTGAAAGCTTGTTAGGCGCATTAGAGGGCGGCAAGACTCCTGTATGGGCAAGACCGGCTGTAGATAAAGTGAACGCAATGATGGCCGAAAGAGGTCTAAGTGTTTCGACGGTAGGACGAGATGCGCTCTTCAATGCTATTATTCAAAGCGCTATGCCTATTGCAGAAAACAATGCTAACGCTTTACAGAAACGAGCTGCTCAGAATTTAGACAATCAACAACAGGCAAATATTACAACCGCTACGTTAGACATGGATCGACGCATGAATAACTTAGCTAATCAACAAACAGCCGCTAGTCAAACAGCATCTATGGCTAATGACTTCAAAAAGCTTCAAGGAACTTTTAAGCAAGAATCTATTATTACTACAGCTAATCAAGAACAACAAACACGTTTAGCTAACTTAGAAAATCGTCAACGCACTGCTGAACAGAACAATAGAAACAAACAAGAAACAATGGCGTTGAACTTAGGCAACGAACAGCAAATGACTCTTGCTAATTTAGAGTTTGAAGCGCAGTCGGACAGAGATAATATGTCTGCTGATAACCAAAGAAAGCTTGCAGAAATGAACGTTGCGGCAGAATTCTTGTCTAAGAACGCTGAGTTAAAGCAGTCGATGGACATAGCTAATATGTCTAATGAACAACAGATGAGAATGGCAAACTTACAAGCTCGTAATGACGCAAGTGCAGATAACTTAACCGCTGCACAACAAACAGAACTGGCTAACTTAGATGCTAAACTAAAAACAAATTTAAAAGCTGCCGACATCGCAAGCAACATGGGGATCGCCCAGTTAAATGCTGATCAACAACGTGCAGTTACAAACGCAACAACCGTAGCCAATATTGATTTAGCTAAGTTTAGTGCGGCAGAACAGATTGAAATTACAAATAGTAAGTTTATGCAAACAATGTCTCTAGCAGATTTTGACGCTAAGAACACAGCCATCCTTCAAAATGCGGCTTCACAGGCTTCAATGGACGTAGCTAACTTAGACAAGAACGCTAAGCTTGCAGCACAAAATGCAAACGCTTTCTTACAAACAGACTTAGCTAATTTAACGAATGTTCAACAAGCTAATATGTTAGCGTCACAACAAGAACACCAAGCGTTACTTAACGATACCTCAGCGGTTAATGCGGCAGCACAGTTTAACGCTACAAGTGAAAACCAGACTAATGAATTCATGGCTAGTTTAGCTACACAGATAGACCAGTTTAACGTTACTCAAACAGACACGATGGCACGATTTAATGCTGAGCAAGCAAACAAAGTAAACGCTGAGAATGCGGGCAATCAACTACAAGCAGAAATAGCTAATGCTTCGTTAATTTCTGAGACAGAAAGATTTAATGCTAACATGCAAAATAGTAGAGATCAATGGAACGCTTCTAATGCGCAAACTATTCAACAGGGTGATCTTACGTGGCGTAGAAATGCAAACACTGCTGATACAGCAGCTTTGAATGATGCCAACAGATTAAACATTTCCAATAGTTTCAATTTAGATATAGCGCAGCATACGCAACTATGGCAGGAATTTAGAGATGAAGGTACTCATGCAAATAACAACTATGAAAATGATCAACAGCGGAAAGTACAACTTATCACTTCTGTAATTTCTAGTGAGGGTGCTTACGCTTCAGGTGGTGTGGCTACAGCATCAAGTCTTTTAAAAGTTATTGAAAGCTTTGATTTATAATAAAAAATTAAGAGGATATAAATATGTTTGATATTTGGAAGTTTGCAAAAAGTGCAGGTAAAATAGCAGTCAAAGGGGCTAAAGCGGCTGTGAAGATCGCTAAAGATGTTGGTAAAGGTATAGTTAAGATAATTAAAGGTGAAGGAAACTTCATGGGCAAGTTTAAGACAACGGGGGCTTTAGGAGTTATGACGTTCCTTCCGGGAGTGGGGGCTGCGTTAGGTAATGGGATTATTAACGGCGCTAAGGCTCTCTTCGGGGCAGAAGGTCTTGTACCTAAAGGACTAGATAGCCTATTTACTTTTGCTGCTAATACAGTTAAGTCTACTGGTAGGGTTATGAAAAATGCCACGGCAGGTGTGCGAGATACCATTGTTGAGTTTTCTAAAACAGCCGCACAAAAAATGGGTTTCGAAGTAGACGGTGCAGCATCAAACTTTTTTGGAGGCGGAGACTCTGCATTCAGTAAAAGTTTTGGAAGTGAGTCAAGGTTTCAAAACTTAACGTCCTCGCAAGAAAAGATTGAAAAGTTGAACACTGCATTTAATTATGTAAAAGATTCTAACCCCGCTGATATTTTTGGTGAGCCAATCAATAACGCACAAAGCTTTGTTAAGCAAACGCCAAAGACAGACTTCTTCGGTACTCCAACAAACCCTCAGCAGTCAGCACTTATTGAGGGCGCAAAGACTACAAAGCAAAGCCTACTTAGTAAAGGTAAAGACTTCGCTGGTAACGTTTATACGTCTGCTAAAGATAGCGCTATAAAGGGCGTTAAAGATACTGTAAGCTCGGCACCTGAACAGTACGTCGAGAACTACCTTACAGGAGAACTAGATAAAGTTATTTACGGCGACCCAGAAGAAGCTGTAGCAGTTGAAGAAGGATACACAGGCTTTGGCGGCGCACAAGTAATCCAAGCTCAAACTCTTCAAGGATATTCAACTCAAATAAACGCTAATCAGTTTTTACAGCAAGCTCCAGCACCTAGTAACTATGGTTATTCAGCGCAGCAATATAACACGTATGGGCAGAACATGAACGCTATGTATCGACCAGCAAAGATAACAACAGCATAAAGGTATTAACTAATGGCAGATTTAAAAGCACAGTTACAGCAGCAACAAATATCAACTAGCCGTCCAATTCCCGGCCAGTCGTTAACTAACAACCCAGAGAATCCTATGCCGTTTGAAAAGCCTCCGAAGTTTGTAGACTTTCACCAAGCTTCGGAATACTTATGGGTAAAAATGATAGAAGATGTAGCCTATGTAAGTTTGATGGAGTCGTTAGAGAACGGTGTCCCTGTGATGGACGTTGTACAAATAATCCTGAAACAAGGTTTCCAACAAGGTTTATGGAACCCTGACTTAATGATTATGTTAATCGAGCCAGCAGCTTACATGTTAATAGCTTTAGCAGAAAAAGCTGATATTCAATTCGTAGTCTACCAAGGTCAAATGGATGACGAAGACGACGAAGAAGAAATACTAGGTGTCTCTTTCCAAGAAGAACGTATTCGAGAAATGATGGAAGTATCTGAGTCTGGTAATATTCCAGCTAATGTTCTTACAGATGAAATGCGTAAAGACATTGAAAAGCTACCACCTAAAGAAGACGCACCCAGTTCTATGGCTCCTACAGAAGCTCCTGTTGCAGAAGCTCCGGCGCAACAAGAAAGTTTAATGGCCCCTCCACAAGTTTAAAGGTATAAAATAATGACTGACTTGAGTAAACGAAAAGACATTACAGCATTTGGTGAATCTTTATTAGCAGGCACAAGACAGCGTAGAGATGATCAATACACTGCGTATAAAAAAGATAGAGATAAACAAGCTAGGGATGCCCGTAAACGGGAGAAGCGTCAGTTGCTTTATGGTTATGGAGCAAAAGCTATATTAGGTATTGGCAATGCTTTGGTGAAGTCTTCGACTGAAAACTTTTTGCAAAAACAAGAAGTTTTAAATAATAACATAAAGTTTAAGAGTGCGCTTAGCGGCGCTACTGGCCGCACTAATGATCGAAACCTAGCTTCAGTTCACGAGGCTGGTGAAGATGAATTCTGGCGCTCTAAAGCTTTAGCGACGATAACGCCTTCTTTTAACGCCGCTATCCCCGACACATATAATGCAGGTCAAAGAGAAAAACTTTTATATAATGAAAGTCTTAGAGCAGGAGCAGAACTTAAAAAACTTTATAAAAGCTCAGCCGAACAAGACAGAATGCTTCTAGAGCGTGTCGGTAAAGAAGGCGCAAGCGCATACACTGATGCTTTAGTAGCTCAAAGAGGCGATAACATAGGTACTGCACTTTTGCGTAAATTTAAAGGTATATTTAATAAGGATGGAGATCCTTTGGATAATAGCGTCAAAGCAAATGACCTTATGAAAAGCTCTGAAAATGTTAAAGCTTACGGAGAGCTTAGACGCATGGGTCTAGAACCCTTTTTAGCACAGTCTAAAATTCAAGAGTGGACAGACGCTGGTAAAAAGATGAGCATTGCCACTGTGAGCACTGAAGTTATTACAATAAAAGTCCCTGTTGATACAGGTGTAATTGGTGAAGCACCTAAGACTGTAGACAAAAGCGTTATACAACGAAAAGACGCAACTGGAGCTTTATCGTTCTTTGACATTGATTCTCAAATAGAAGTAACTCAAACGGATTTAACCTATACTCAACAAGCGGCTGCTTACCTTAAAAAAAATACAGATCAGGTAGAGCAACATAAAGTTAACGTAGCTCAGTATTCAACTGTAGAAGATGTTGATGTGTTAGGGAGATACGCTACGATTTTACTTAATGGCTCAACTGATGAAGACAGGTCTAAAGTGACAGCCAATGATATTTATAGCAAGATGTTAATCACGCAAAATACTTTACAGTCAATGGGCAACACAACAGCTAAACAAGCTGAAGAAATTGCAACTAAAATGCACGTACTTAACGCTTCTGGCATGATAGATGAAACAGGTTTTGGCGCTCGTATTCAAGGTAAAAATAATTTAATCACAGGCAGTGCTGGATACCATCCACTTCTAGCTTATGTAGCTGTTACAGAGTTAGAAAAAAATGGTACTAGCTCAGTTGGCTACAACGCAAAAGTTAAAAAATCTTTTATGGCCGAGTATGCAAATAACATAGAAGCTTATGATGGCCCCCTTAGTGATGAAGGACGAGCTAGAATAACTGACTTGTTAAAAAATAACCCTGAAGCTCTAGCAAGTCTAAACTCTATTCTTGAGCCACCAGTTACACCACCATCAGTTACACCACCAACAGTTACACCACCAACAGTTACACCACCACCAGCTACAGCATCAACTAAGACATACGCCGAGCTGCAATCACTAGCTGAACAGAACTTTATTTATAGTGCAGCCAAAAAGAAAGCCTCAAACTACATTAACGACTATAATCAAATAGTAACTACGATAGAGCGTCAAGGAGATAGGGCTTCTGATAAAATGAAAGCAAGACGTGAAAAAAACTTACTTAACTTACGGTCTAAGATAAAAGACGAAATGGAACGAACAAACGGTTACATTCCAGAAGGCGCAGGTGATGCTTACACACGCTATCTCGAACTTATTAACGCAACTCCCGGAGTATAATTAATGTCTGAACAAGATACTTTTTTGAGTAGAATTGAAGCAGCTCACGCTCGCATGAGTTCGTTTGATGAAACATCTTATAAGCCTTTACTGTCAGAAGAAGAACTAGATAAAGTTACTTCTTACGAAGGTAATACAGTAACGGACTTTGAAAATAATGCTACAGTCGTTAAGGATTATGATGTCTTAACAACTTACTTAGCTGATCATCAAGACTTTGCAACTAAGATGCTTGATAGTGATGCAGGCCCTGCCGAGTTTTTACGTGATGATTTTTTACGTATCACTTCTGTGGCTGGTAAAGCTGCTGCTTTGTCTGACGCACCTGAAAACGTTAAAAAAGCCTATCGAGATCTTAGAACCAAGTGGGAAGAGACTGAAGTTACAGGAACAAAAGAAACGCTTAACGCTGCTAAAGACTACGGCACAGATGTACTAGCTAACTTTGAAACACTCCCGACTGCCCTTTCTCTAATATTCGGTAACGTAGGAGGCGCTGCGGCTCAGACTTCTGTACGTGTTGGAGTTAAAGCAGCACTTGCTAAAGTGTTAGCTAAAGCATCATCCAACCCTATTAAAAGCACTGCTGCTTATACAGGTGCTATTTCAGGCATCCAAGACTTAGCGGTTCAAGATCTTGAGGTTGAAATTGGAGAACGTAAAGACGGTATTGATTTAGGTCAAGCAGCTACGGCGGCTGTGTCTGGTGCGGCCATTGGTGGTGCGCTTTCTTACGGGATAGGTAAAGTAGTTAGTAAATATGCTACCGATAGACTAGCTAGAGATTTAGACGACGCACCTGTAATGAGCGAAAGCAAAGGTATGGTGTTGTTTGATGAAGGTCTTGAAGGTGAATGGATACCAGCCAGCGGCAGCAAAGTCATTAACACTGCTGATCGTTTATTAGAAGGCCCTGAAGGGTCTGTGCTAAACATGAAAGACGTAGACATAGATAATGTTGTCAACGATTTTGTAGACGACATAGGTGGCGGGGACGTTACAAAAGAAGAGTTTAAATCAGTAGTAACTGGAGCCTTAAAGTCAGGAGCTACTGGAAAATTCATTAAGAATAAATTAGCTTTTAGTGTTTGGCAATTTGCCACAGACTTGACAGGTAATTTTTTCGGTAAAAGTGCTGGGGTCTTAACTCCCTATACTAAATACTCTAATACAGCTAAGACATTACAAACACGCTTTAGCCATGAGTTTGCAGAAGGATTTGGAAAAACTAAAGAGCGTATTGGGATGGATCTTAGCGAAGCACAAGCTAGGTACACTGGAGGTTTTACTACTCAATACTTAAAAATTGTAGAGCCTTTATCTTTGAACAGTATCAAAGGCAATGTGTCAGATGAGGTTAATGATTTATTAAACCAAGCAATACGTGGAAACTTTAAAGGTGTGCCTAAAGAAATAGGTATTGCAGGTAAGAAAATTCAAGGTTTGTTTAAAACAATTGGTGATCAATTATACTCAGAAGGTGTAATAGCTAATAAAATAGATAACTATATTCCTCGCATGTGGGACAGGAAAGCTATTGACAGAAACCCTGACGCTTTCCAAGAACTCCTAGTAAAATCTGGAGAGGCTAAAAATGTAGCTGAAGCAGAGCGTATCACAGAAAGCATGTTAGACATTGAAAATCAAATTGATGGTGGTTCAGGTGGACAGTTCTTTGCATCAAAACGTAAGTTTACATTTGAAGATGATTCTATATTTACAGAATTTTTAAATACTGACTTAATGGATGTTGTACTAGACTATAACTATCAAGCCGGTAAAGCTTTAGCTAAAAAGAAAGTCTTATTAGCTTCTAATGAAAAAGAATTCATGAGTCAATGGATTAACCCTATTGTAAAAGAAATGAAAGTGGCTGGAAAAACTTTAAATAAGATAGAGCGTGAGCAAATCCGAGAACTTTATAGGTCTGCTACTGGTGAGAACATGGAGCGTTACGGTTCAAAAATGCAGACGGCAGCCGATGGGTATTCGTTAGGAACACGTCTAGCTTTATTACCTTTAGCTACTATAGGTAGTATCACAGAAGTATTTATAAACATCGGTAAGGCTGGAGTGTTAAACTCTGTTAAAGGTTTTGCTGAGGCTTCTGAATTGAGCTTTAAAAAAGTAACGGGCGATTTACATTCTGAACTTATGACTAAACATGGCTTAACCGCCAATGAAGCTTTCCGAGAGTTAAAGAAACACGGTATTGCAATGGAGCAAGCTGAAGCTCAAATGGGAAACCGTCTAGCTGGCGATGACTTAGCGTCAGAAACCATGCAGAAAGTAAGCAATAAGTTTTTCCGCATGAACTTCCTAGATCAGTGGACTAAGTTTGTTCAAACAACTACGTTTGCAAGCGGTAAAAATTTAATCAACGAAAACATAGGGAAGCTTGCAGCTCACGGCAATCAACCAATGACACGACGCATGGAAACTTTAAGAGGCGAACTGTTGGAACTAAACATTGACCCTGATAAAGCTGTTGTGTGGTTAAAGAAAGGTGGGTTAAAAGAAGACCCCTTTTATGAGGACATGATGAGTGGCGCTGCACGATATACTAACTCAGTAATATTACAACCTTCTGCAATGTCGGGTTTAAAACCTCTACTACATTCAAACCCTAAAACTTCAATAGCTTTTCAACTGCTAGGCTACCCAGCAGCTTTTACAAACACAGTTCTTAAAGGGGCTGCCAAAGCTGTAACAAAAGACGCAGGACGTAACGTACCTAAGCTGGCAATGGCTGGCTTGTTAATGACTGAAACAGCTCGGATGACTAACTTCTACCGCAGTAACGGCGCTAGTGAAAGAGACACGACTCCCACAGAGGCTCGTATTGCAGCTATAAAACGTTGGGGTGGTAACGGTATGTTGTTTGATAATTTACAACGAGCCAGCGAAGCTGCAAAGTATTCAGGTACTATTACTGGCTATGCTACTGCACCTTTCGGCCCTTTAGCTACAGACGCTTTAGGCATAGCTTACGGTAAATATAATCAAGTATTAGGCACTAAGATTCCTTTCTATGCAGCGGGCACTACTGTAGCTGGCCCTGAAAACATGCGTAAGTATCGAGCCATGTTGAAAGAACAAGATAAAGGATTAAAAGGATTCTTACCTGAGTTCGAATATAATGTAAGTCGCCAACAGTTTAATAAAGGCGGTGAGGTTAACATTCCAAATGCGCCGACTGAGCCTGATGAGCGTATAAATAAAATGACAGGTAGACCCTATAACGAAGATGCAGGTTCAGCTTTTATGGATGAGCTTGACCCTAAGAAAACAGAGCGTCAAGGTTTTAGTGTTGGCTCGGTAGTGACTAAGGGAGCCGTGAAACTGTCAGGCTATTTAGCTGAAACTGTTAACGATGCGACAGATGGTATTTTAAATCCGAGGTTAATTAACAGTGCTATCGATGACATAAAAACAAATGCAGGTTTAAACGCTGATGAAGGACAGGTATTTGGTCAGTCTTATAGTCCAGACGACGCTGATTTTGGAGCTATTGCTGGCTCTCAAGCAGATGAGTTTGGCGGTGAAGAAGAACTTGAGGAATACATAGCGTTAAGTATAAAGACTATTTTACGAGAAAAGGATATGGATGTCAAGCCTTATTCTAAAGAAACTTTAGATATACAGGCAAAGAGTAATGGAGAATATGGTGAAGACTTCCAAGTCTCTCGTGGGTATACCGAAGAAGAGATAGACGATTTCAATTACCAAGCTGAGATGGGAGAAGAATTTGATCCCGACCAAAGCTTGTTCACAGACATTGCTTTTTATCTAGAGGAAGTCCGTGAAGCATCTAAAGCGCACGTAAGCTCGTTAGCATCTATAGATAAGTTAGAAGAGGTGCAAGGACTAGAAGATATTATAGATATTTTTGCTAGGAATAGTAAGTTTATACCTTCTGAGGACATTACCGATGAGGGTAGAAGAAAGATTATAACTAACTACATTGCTAACAATTCTGATAATTCTGAACTTATGACAACTTTAAAGTCTATGCAAGCTGATTCACCTCGAACAGAAGTGGGTCAAGCAAGCGGAATCGCTGAAGATGCAAGGCTTAAAAACCTCGACGCTTACCTAGCATCATCTATTGAAAAGACTCCAAAGTTCCGAGGCATCTCTGACTTCGCAGAAAAAGACTTTGAAGTAGCGTTTGTATCTCCAAGAGAAATGGGTGTACACGTAGGTACTGAAGGCCAAGCAAACTACATGGCAGCTAAAGGAATTAATGATCGTAGAGCGGAAGACACTTTGTCAATCCCCGGCTCTGGCGATCCAAAGGTTGCTCGTCCTGAAATGGATAGGTTCTTTGCAGATGAGCAGGCTCGTCGTGAAGGAATGACTATGGAAGATGTAGACTTTGAGAACATAACTCCAGATGAATTAGATCAACTAGGCTCAATGGACTTACCGCCTTCTAGTGATATGCCTAACGTTAGTATAATGAAAGGCTATGTGAACGTCAAGAACCCGTTGGTCTTCCCTACAGACGCTGCTAACTGGTCAGCAGAGACCTTACTAACTTCAGCATCTGATCAACTTATAGATGCTATCGTGGCTGGTACTGGTAGAAAGATACCTGAGAAATTTCAAAAGAGATTAAATGCAATGATGGTTGACGCTTTAGAAGTGCCTTCTCTTCCCGAAGCTTTTAATAGTTCAGAGCAGTTAATAACAACCAGCTTGCGTCAAGTGACGTTAACTAAAAAGCTACAAAAGTTTTTAGAGGATATGCGTTTCGATTCTATTAAGTATCGCAACATGGTTGAGCCTTCACTAGAAGGTGAAAGAACTAGCGGCTCTTATATCTTATTCCGACCTGAGCAGTACAAATCTATCAATGCTAGTACGTTTGATAAAACAGATAAACGTATGATGCGCTACGGTGGCGGTGAAGTATCTGAAGTACCTGAAGTACCTGAAGTACCTGAAGTACCTGAAGTACCTGAAGTATCTGAAGTGTCTAAATTTACAACCTTATTAGGCACTAAAGATGGCGGTAAATGGGAAGGGAGCACAAATACAGTATATGTCCCAGCAACGGGTGACAACTCTGGGGCTACGGTAGGTACAGGTTTTGATATTGGACAACTAGGTTCCGTTAAAGAGTTAGAAAAATTAGGTCTGAGCGCAAGCATGGTAACTAAACTGACTCCTTATTTAAACTTAAAAGGTGAAGCAGCTAGAAAGTTTGTAACTAAAAACCCTTTACAGTTATCTTCTGAAGAGCAAACTGCGGTAGATTCAGTAGTGGTTGGTAAAACAATTGATCAAGTTAAGTCTCGAATGAAAGACCCTACAGCTTGGAATGAAATGACAGAGACTGAGCAGTTTGCAGCTATTGCAGCGCAACATCAATACGGCGATAATACAGATCTCCCCGTACAGTACGGCAATAGAGACTTTAAAGGAGCTACAGAAAACCTAAGAACTTGGTCAGATACAACAGAAGGTATGGGAGATAATATAGCTGCTAAATATCACGGCTTAATAAGCGATATTCTAGTTGAACAAAAAGCTAAAGGGCGGGCAGCTCCAGCAGCTCCAGCAAAAGTAGAAGATCCCATGACTATTATTAGGGCTTCGGATAATAAAGAAGTTGCTAACGTTACAGCAGACCAGTTAATTAAAACAGGCTTATCGTTTTCAGAGTATATGGAGCAGTGGAAAGAAACTAAAAACCGCCCTATAGCTAAAGAGGAGTAATATGTCTGACATTAAAAACATAAAAGACCACAAAGCCTTTGCACGTACAGACGGAAAGACTGACGCAATGTATATGGCTATATTAGAACTTATAACAACTCACGTTGAGGACGGAGCAATCAGTCCGACAGAAGCAGTAGGAGTTTTAGACTGGATTAAATCAGTTATAATTTTTACTAACACAGACTTTGATATTTAATAACCAATAAGAGGCACTACATCATGGCAACAGCAATACTAAACACCACAATTTTCGAACCAAACATGCGCAACTCTAACGGCCAAGGCGTTATACAAGTAAATAAAAATGACACTAACGTAACGCTTTATGGAAGTTTAGACGGTGTAACTTATGTTCTCATTGAAACTTTTACTGCAAGCGTTATTAAAGAAATTATACTTTGCCCGTTCTTCCGAATCAGCTCAGCAACAGATGGTACACTGGGTACATCTATTGGAACTTCAACAGTTTTCATTGACGAAACTCGATCAGCATAAGAGGTGCCAAATGGTTAATGGAATATTAAATTCTATAATAAAAAACACAGTTACTTTAGTGCGTGTCCCCTTCGGCAATATCCTGTCTCAAGTAGCCGCATCAGCCCTTATAGATTCTACAACTGTAACAAGTGGCACTGCTAACATATTTGGAAACATTTATTCAGGGTACGGCTCAGGTTATCAAAGTTACCACGGCTCAAGAAGTCCATCCACTATCGATCTAGCTGATGGTGTTACGCACGGTGTTGAATCAATGCGTCAACATAACAACAAGTTTGAATTTTCGTTAGGGGCTAACTCATCTCAATACTCGGCTTCTCTTAATCCAGCGGGTGGTGTTACTAACTCAGACGCAGCAGCATTTAAGACAATTAAGCTGTACAACGTTACGGGTGGTGGTGCTGGAACCTTAGTGCTTACCCTTGAGAGAGAAGACATACCTTACAGTCCGTATACTAGAACAGGTTTTTATGATGGCACTACACAAAGTCTTAAATTTCCTCGATGGTATCAAACATCGGCTGAAGCAGGTGATTACTTCGCTAACCAAACAATAAGAGCAGAACTCTGGAGTTAATATGACACATTCAGTAAGAAAATTAACCAGTGTCTCTTCAGATGATATTACTCGTTTGTTTGAGAACTGTAAAAGTAAAATACTAGAAGGCACTGTACCTTTTGAAGACGCACCTACGGAAGCTGAGGCACGGGTATACTTTAGCATAGGCATCCCTAACGTCCTTGCGTTACCTCAAGGTGAAGTCTTTGGGTACTTTAAAGATGACCACCTATGCTTTATTCGTTACGCTTTAGTGACTGATGGTGTCTTAGAGCAGTCTTACTACCTAGCAGGAAACGATGCAGATGGTAGCAGGGCTTACTTGTATTCCCAAGAGTTCGCAGATGCGCTTAAAGCGTATTATCAAGCTAACTTCACAGCAGTAGACTCATGGGCAATCGCTGGTAAATCTACAGCAGCCTTTGAAGAGGGTGTACTAAAACCTAACCTATATGAAACCGAAGGAGTCGCTTACGTCAAAGAAGATTTTACTGATGAAGTGACTAATATAACTTACGAAAAACGGACGATTACTTTTTAGGAGACTTAATGAACATAGACAACATACCTATGGTACGGTTGACTTGGCAGGACGCTCAAGACAGTGATGGGGCGTGGACTGGAATAGAAGATATTGTAGCACACGAACCCGCCACTTGTCAAGAGGTAGGCTGGCTAATTCACTATGATGACAATAAAGTAATTGTAATGCGTTCAAGAATAGTCGAAGAGGACGATGAATTAAACGAGGGAGGTGCTCATATTGCAATACCTACAACATGGGTATTAAAAATAGAAGAGCTTAGAGTGCATGAAGAAACTATTAATGATAATGTTGTTGCTTATAAGTCCATACACGCAAGCGAGTGAAGCAAACGTAGGAGACTTTGGAAGTAACCAACAAGCAGAAACAATAACCTCTACAACAGAAACAGTTGTAAATCAAAAGGGGACTCCAGTCACTACGGCTGTAAGCCCCTCATCACCTAGTTACAATCAAGATGTATGTGTCGTTTCAAGTGGACGGGGTGTACAGACTTTGCAAGTAGGTTTAAGTTTTGGCAAAACATCGACAGATGAAGTATGTCAACTGTTAAAACTTTCTAGACAGTTAGAAAAACTTGGCCTTAAAGTAGCCGCAACGAGTATAATGTGTAATGACCCTAGAGTCTTTCATGCTATGCTCAACGCATCCACCCCATGCCCAATACGAGGACTTATAGGAAATGAAGCAATTGAATTTTATGACAGCAATCCTGAGCATGTTCCTGATGCTCCTCTTATCCACAAACGTAAAGAGTCAGGAGAACGATTACGATATGACCGATCTCGCAAACGCTACGTCCGATATTAATTATACGATAGGCGCACAGGCTGGAGAGTTTTCACAGTGGTCACAGCAAAGCATGTTAGACGGCACTACAATTATATATAACTTACAAGACGATAAGCGTTATCATTTAACCGCTGAGCAAATGGATACTTTTAACCAAGCGTATGCAGACGGCCTAGCTAATAGCACTCCAGAGGCTCTGACAGCTGTACTACTCAACGATATGATTGATCTTGAACAAGGTACTTACAACGAAGAGAAAGACGCTTTAACGGACGCTGCAAAAGAAATAGCAACAGTAACTGAAATAGCTGATAAGCTTGTGAACGGTGATCAACAAACTAAAATCAACGCTGAGTCTTACGCAACTGAGAATGACTTGAGAGCTATTAAAGAATCTAGTCGTCAACAGTTTAACACTAGCATCACTGGGATGTTAGAAGCTAGTATTACAAAGAACATGATTGAGGGGTATGCTCAAGACTCTGTAGTCATTGATGTTATTGCTGATGCTTTCATGGCTACTAATACTGTCATGGATTTCTTTATGAACACAGCCGTATCAATTGATGAGTTGTCGGCTACCACACTTAACTTAGATTGGAATCAACATAACGTTGGTGTAGAAAGCGAAATGTATTATTTATATTCTAATGACAATTGGGAGGAGGGATTACGATGAAAGCACAAGACGTAGCTTTATGGCTTGGTATTGCAAGCTCGATAGGCGGTGCAGCAGTTGGGTATGGAACACTTACAGAAAAAGTATCGGCGTTAGAAGCTAACACCAACGCAAGTTTACTGGAATCTCGATTAACTAAACTAGAAGTGAGGATAGAAGATAATGATATATCACATATTGGTACAGAAATTCAACGGTTGCGTGGACAAATTGAAAGCACAGCTGAAAAAGTTGCAGGGATTGTTGTCCCAAGCACAAGTAAAATTGAATCAGACATTAGAGTCCTTGAGACTGAAGTTGAAACAATTGAAGGTAGACTTGAAAGCCTTGGTAGGAAAGTTGAAGCAGTAGGTAGGCCAAGGAATCCGTTATCCCACTAGAGGTTTAATATGTTTGGATTGATTACAATGTTACTATCGACCCTCGGTGCTACCGGCATGGGTTCGATGCTGAAGATGCTTGGTGGTGCTGTACAGGCCCGCAACGAAGCCAAGGAAGCTGAGGCTAAAAGAGAACTGATTCGAGATATGCAGATGAAAGGTGCTGATCTTGAGTTTCAAAAGGCTATATTCGGAGACGCAAGCAATGACCCAGAAGCAACTGTATTTACCCGTACTACTCGTAGGATTATTGCTCTTATCGGGATGCTCAACTTTGCCACAGTTTCAATTCTCTGTACCCTCTACCCAACAGTTGAACTCATCACATTCATACCACCAGAGCAAGCAAAAGAAATCAGCATCCTGTGGGGACTCTATAGAATGCCAATCGACCAAGGCATCACGACAGCCATTACGACAGGACATATTTCTCTTGTCTCAATCACCACTCTGGGAGCTATAATAGGTTTCTATTTTACTCCGGGCGGTAAAAGATAAAGCATGAGCACACAGGAGCGTAAAGCATGAGCGCAGCTAAAGAAAAAGATTCTAAGTTAAAGAACGCAGGAGTCTCAGGATATAATAAACCTAAAAGAACTCCAAGCCACAAGACTAAATCACATGTGGTTGTAGCTAAGGTGGGGGATAAAACAAAGACTATACGCTTTGGAGAACAGGGAGCGAGCACGGCAGGTAAACCAAAAGCCGGAGAGTCTGCCCGTATGAAAGCAAAACGTGCCAGCTTTAAAGCTAGACACGCTAAGAACATTGCAAAGGGGAAGATGTCTGCGGCTTACTGGGCTGACAAAGCTAAGTGGTAGCGTGGTTAAGAGCATCCAGTTCTTGCTCTAACTGACTATGTAGGGGCTGTAGCTTATCATTGCACAGCCTCAACAAAGCCCTCATCAATACGAGGTCGTCACCTTTAAAGACCTTAG
>Ga0209119_1000565_pt1 | contig 37928 bp, 45 predicted proteins | sample COG_03_FD_184747 | JGI IMG/M metagenome (GOLD analysis project Ga0209119, IMG submission 184747) | Pelagic Microbial community sample from North Sea - COGITO 998_met_03 (SPAdes) (version 2) | ecosystem: Environmental > Aquatic > Marine > Neritic zone/Coastal water | place: Helgoland, sampling...
ACTGGATCTACTACTGGATCTACTACTGGATCTACTACTGGATCTACTACTGGATCTACTACTGGATCTACTACTGGATCTACTACTGGATCTACTACTGGATCTACTACTGGATCTACTACTGGATCTACTACTGGATATAATAGTGGTTCTATGATGGGATTACCTATAGACATTACATAATTTCCCCAAGTAATAACAGGGAAAAAATATACGTCCAAGTAATTCTTTTACTAAAGTCCAAGAGTTGATTTGTGAAATATCGATATTTGTCATTAACAATTAATGACAAATCTCTTTAAATAATTATTTACAACAACGAGAAGTTTTAGAACTTCTAGAAAGATGTATTGAATTATATGCTTTATTAATGTTATTATTTGTTATTAATAAGTCAAGTAATGATTCAAACATATCATCCACATGTTCACCTGTTTTCGCACTAGTATTAAGATATATAGGTATCTTAAGTTCGTCAACTAATTCGATAATGTCTGAGTGTTTTACAGTTTTAGTCAAATCGCTTTTATTACCAATTAATAATACTATTGGTTTTGAAGAGTTTCCATTATAATTAAATTTATTCATAAGATCTTTGTACCATGTTCTGATATTTTGTAATGATTCAGGATTAGTAAGGTCGAATACTAAAAATGCAGCATGCGCGTCACGATAATAAGCTCTTGTTACAGATTTAAATCTTTCTTGACCTGCAGTATCCCATATATATAATTTATATTTTTTGTAATTTCTTTCTAAATCTCGTTGTGTAAAGTCAATACCTATAGTATTTTTTGTGTCTGCCCGAAAGATGTTTTCTTGACTGCGATATAACAATGATGTTTTTCCTACACAAGTATCACCAATTGTTAATATTTTAAACGTATCGGAGTATTCATTATTCATTAATTATATAATAATAATCATTTTCTCCAAATGATCTTTTTTATCTATTAATTTATTTTGTATTCTAAGACTTAATAAATTGTCCTAAAATAATGAAAATTTATACAAAGAAGGACAATATGTGTTGTGAAACATATTATGATTATTCATAAAGAATTTATATGAAGGGTTTGATCCAACGAATTTATATAGGCATAATATATTTATCTTATTATGCCTCAAGAAATTATATACTTTTAAGTTAACAAGATTAACAGACTTGAAGGCGGGAACACAGTTTAATGCAATAGATCTGTCCAGATGAACAATATAATTACTTATTTAACGTAAAAAAATCATATGAATTATACTGCATTATTACTAATCCATTCATTAATATCTTCCTTTGATATGTCTAATTCCATATGAATGTTAGCTAAACCTGGTAATAATATTACATAAAATGCAACATTTGGATCTCCTTGTTTATTATTTAATGAAATGGCTACTTCCCTTCCGTCAGTTATACTGACTACATTCATAAGGGATGTCCATATATTTTGTTTCATATACAATCTATCACCTGAATCAGTGCAACAATTTGATACATATGTAGGAGGTGTTTGTTCTGTTGAATCTTTATATTTTAAGAGTAGTTGTCCAGATATTAATATATTATTAATCATTTCGACGTCCCTTGATTTTATTATATCTATATATGATTTGATCTTATCTTCAATGAGTAGTAATTGTTCGGCATTATATATTAATATAGATTGATGAGTCGATAATATACTTTTTTTAGTTCCGAGTCCATAAAAAGTCTGATATATCTTTTCCAATTGTATGTCAGCTAGGTTTTTTTTAAACCATACATCACCTATTGGATATATGTTATGAAAATTTTGAAGTATATTAACTTTAGCCCTTAAATCAGTGACTAGGGCATAAATAGTTTTTACTGTCCGTGGCCTAATATATTCTAATGTATCCGAGTAATCTGGTACATATTTTATTAACTCACAGAACTTAGGTTAGGTTAAACAAACTGACACGGCTTCAGCTAAAGTATCAAAAGTAGTCCCTGACAATGTGGGTTGACATTGGGGTATAACTACAAAATCTTTTTGTAATTGATAACTTTCACGTCTTTCCATCTTTTCTAGGTATATTTTAATTAATATGGGATCGTTAGACTTATAGGTTAGTTCCGTCATGTTATGGATAGTTATCAATGATACTACTACTAGAACTTTGTTAGCAGGATCATCGACATATTCGATTGCTTGTTGATTGTTTGTGAATAGTTTTTTAATTGTGGTCATTATGTTATTTTTGCAATCATTTTTTCCGTCAATTATTGATACTTTTTATAGTTATTTTGAAAGCTTAAAAATAAGTTATTTAAAGATTTATTATACAAATCTTTATCTGTCCATGTGTCCCGCGGTAATATGTAATCAATAGGGACATTTAAATCAAATAATGGGAACTGTGTATAAGTTTTATGTGCTAATGAACCATCATGTATAGTATTTATAATCTCTCTTGTGATATTTATGTCACATCTTTTTCCAACACCATAGCCTCCTCCAACCCAACCAGTATTAACCAACCAACAGTTTACATCATGTTTTAAAATTTTTTCCTTTAACATTTTAGCATATACCATTGGATGCAAAACTAAAAATGCCTCTCCATAACAAGCGGAAAACGTAGCTACAGGTTCATTAATTCCTTGTTCTGTTCCAGCTACTTTAGAAGTATATCCATTAATAAAATGATAAACTGTCTGTTCGGGTGTTAATTTACTAACCAATGGCAAAACACCGAATGCATCACATGTTAATAATATTATATTATTTGGATGTTTATTTGTTATACATGGAATTTCTGCATTATCTATAAAATTTATAGGATAAGACAATCTTATATTTTTTGTAATACTATCATCTTTAAAATTAACTTTTCTTGTATAATCATCTAATATGGTATTTTCAAAAAGAGCTCCAAACCTAATTGCATTATATATTTCCTTTACGCTATCGGGATTTAAATCAATTACCTTTGCATAACAACCTCCTTCAATATTAAAAACTCCATTATCATCCCAGCAATGTTCATCGTCTCCAATTAATTTTCTATTTGAGTCTGCTGATAATGTTGTTTTACCTGTACCAGATAATCCAAAGAATAAACAAACATTATTTTTATCATAAGAGATATTACAACATGAATGTAAAGATAGTATACCTTTTTGCGGCATTAAATAATGCATAAATGAAAATAGTGCTTTTTTCATTTCTCCTGCGTATTGTGTTCCAAGTATTACTACTTCTTTTGTTTTAAGGTTTAAAGATACACTTGTAGTGGAAGTCATTTTTTCAGTATATCTATTACAGGGAAAACATCCAGCATTATAAATTGTTATATCTGGGTCGCCAAAGTTTATTAACTCTTCTTGCGTTGGTCTAATTAACATATTATACATAAAAAGACAATGATATGCTCTTGATGAAATGACTCTAACTTTATAACGATGTTTATTATGCCAACAAATAAATCCATCAAAAACATAAACTCTATCTAGGTTATTTAGATAACATATTGCGGTTTCTTTATTTATATTAAACACCTTGTCTGTAATAGATACATTAGGAGAAGTATCTTTGTCGCACCAAATGTCAGTTTTGTTAGTATCATCTAATACAAGACGTTTATCTGTAGCTGAACGCCCTGTTTTTGCTCCAGAATAAACAACAAGAGCTCCATGTTTAGATATTTTTGTGTTATATTCCTTTAACTAATACTCGTAGTATTCAGAAGGTGTTATATTATATACGACTTCTAATATTCTTTTTGTAAAATCATTTGAATCATTATTATGGACATTATTACCAATTATATCACATATTTTGGCATTATAAATTTTTGGACCAAAGGATTTAATATTTGATTTTAATGAGTTTCTTACGGAAATTAAGTTATTGGAAATTAAGTTATTGGAAATTAAGTTATTGGAAATTAAGTTATTGGAAATTAAGTTATTGGAAATTAAGTTATTGGAAATTAAGTTATTGGAAATTAAGTTATTCATATAATAATGTTAAGATATGATTATTTTCTCCAAAAATAATCTAAATATACTCGTGAACCAGTACTACATAAAATTTTTTTATGTAGTAACATACGTATAAAATACTGGGGATCTATAACTATATTAAATCTTGTATTTATCTTATCAATACAAAAACTATGTTTCTCGATATTTATAATTATTTGTAGTTGAAGAGGGTCTGTCAGGAATATATTACAATCATTTATAAATTTAGTATAGTCGACAGTATCAATTGTACGTCTATGATGAGAAAAGTCATTTACATAATTTGTCCATTTTTTTAATGTTTTAGGTAAATTCTTTGAATTTATATCTCTTATATGGTCATGTAAACTCAGTAATACAGGGTCAAATACCATATACTCAAATTGAATTTCTACTAATGCTGCATACATGTCTCGATTAACATTAGTTAATTCTTGTGTCATTTCAGAAAAATTAAAGGTCATTGGAATAAAAACAGGGTTTCATTTTTACAAAGTAATAATTCTTCTATATAGATATGTTAAATTTATAATTTATAATTTATGCTTTTTTAGTAACAATTCTACGGCCCTTCCGGACAGGTGCTTTTACAGGTACTGGAGTATCGTCTACATCTTCCAGTAATTCCTCTTCCTCTTCAAGATCCTCTTCAACTACTTCCTCTTCAACTACTTCCTCTTCAACTACTTCCTCTTCAACTACTTCCTCTTCAACTACTTCATTCTTATTAGATGTTAAAGAGCCAAGTGCATCAGGTAAAGCATTAAATTGGTCCTCGGCATCTGCATCTGCATCTGCATCTTCTCCATCCAAATAACATTGGTCGTTATCGAGGCCTTCGTTTGGAAAAATTCTCATTTGCTGAGCTTTTGGTTTGAGACTGGCACCATAAGTTCCGAGTGAAATACTTGACCACATAGCGACTACACCCATACGTGACCAGGCAGGAAGAATTTCATCAATATTATCTGTCGATACTTCGTCATATTTGCTTCCGTCTGCATCATAAAACCTGGGTTTAAATACAGCTTTAGTATGAAGAAGATTATCTTCTCCTTTCTCTTCAACCATAGATACAGTTGGAATACCGAAATCTAGTCGAGGAGAGTACTCTTCTTGGTAAATCCTTTCATTTGTAGTTTTATCCTTCTTATAAGGATATTTAAGAAGGCGTTTCCATTTACCATTATCGCCTTTATCGTCATAGCCTTCAATTGTTTCGCGAGCAATTGGTTTAGTTTTTGAACCTCCTAGACCCCATAGCATGGAATTTTCAATGCATTTGTTAATAAAAAACTCGTCTAGTTCACGACCTTTTTCATAATAAGAGTCGTTTACATAATCCTTATGAAGAGTAAGAGATGTTCCGTATCCTGTAACTTTTAGGTCTTTGGGATAAGTATTAGGCTGTTTTTCCTGCACATTTTGTGTATTTGTACTAACACCAAATGTACATGTACGTGTACCATATCTAACATACAGTTGTTTAGAAGCGTATCGTACGGTAACATATTTGCCACCGAAGTTATTGTCTTTAGGCTGGGCAAATGTAAATTTACTTGTGTCTAAGTCGATAAAATCTACAATTACGAAATTGTTTTCTTTTTTGGGTTTGTTTTGGGTTTGTGTTTGAGATGACATTGCTAATATATTATATAGTTTCAAGTATAAAACATATCAGTTTTTTTAATTAGTGCATAATTTATGCACTAATTAAAAATGATAATATTAATATATCTATATTGATATGTCAGTTAAACCCATACCGATCAAAGTCATAAAAAAAGAATGTCTTGAATATAAAATATTTCTTAAATGCAGGAAAAAAAAAATTGTTATACGAGGTAATACGGAAAATTTAAACAACCTGATAATTTTTAGAGAAACGGGAAAATATATATATGACGAATCTTATTATGCCCGTAAATTTTTGGACAATTTTTTGTATAAAATTGGAAGAGTGTCTATAGATACGTCAGAGCCTTTAAATATAGATGATCCTGTCACAAGCGTCAATGTAAATGCCATACCAAAATCACATTATTTCGAGGTATATGAGAATGGAAGCTACATATATGATATACGTAGTCTAAATGAATGCAAAAATATTAAATATAATTATTTTACAAATACAGTACTTTCGGATGATACAATAAACCGTATCAATAGAAAAAATAAATGGATGATTAAATATGGTTATCCACATACTTTTGATAAAGAAGATAACAATACTATGTTAATTGATCAATTAACTATCAATGTATGTAGTCATATAAATACATATCATTATATGGACCAATTATGGTTTGACAAGTTAAACTTAACACAATATAAGTTGTTATATAACACGCTTAATGAGATATGGAATTATCGTTTGAATTTATCAGACGCAAAGAAAAAAGAATTAATGCCGCCAAATGGTGTTCTATGTCCTAATCCTGAGCAAATTAATCTATATACGAAACATATGATAAATAAATTACAACGTGAAATTTTACTATTTGTAGATATGTTAGTAAAAAACCATGAAGGATCCCTCTATTTTATGCTTGCTCTTGTTACAGTGTCAGCCGAAGCAGCTACAACATATCCAGACTTATATCAAATTGTAATATAATATGATTTATAACAAGAATAAATCATCGTCTGACTTTTCGAAACTCCGTATTATTTTATATAATACAAATGTTACGGCTGTGGCCCCTGCAGCTAAAGGAATACTTGCTCCTGCACCACCCTGATACGCTAAAACAAATACTAAAAACCATTGAACTATACCCCATTTAACTGCCTCTGCAAAAAATTTAGGTGGTTGAGGAAATCCCCCAAAGGCACCTATTAGAGTAGCCATAACAAGAATTATATTACCCGAAGATTCTTTACCCATTTTTACAAGTGAATCAAGCATATATATATAAGTTTATAAACTTTATAATAAAAAACTAAAGTTTACAATATATTATATATGTTGTCCTTTGTTATTGTAATAATTTTATTATGCATTATATTATATTACTTAATATCATATAAATATTATTGGGTAAGTCAACCACAGATTCCTAAACCAGAAGTATATTGCATCGGTAGAAATGCATACAGATATGCATCAACTGAAGCATTATGCAAACGATTAAATAGTCGCCTTGCAACAAAAGGTGAATTATATAAAGCTTATACGAAAGGAGCAAACTGGTGTACATTGGGATGGGTTGAGGGATTACAAGCCTATTCTATTTCAAGTATAAATACGAATGAATGTCAAGCTGGTTTTAAAGGTGGAAGGTTTCCAGGTCAGATAAAGTTAGGTGTTGTATGTTATGGTATTAAACCAAGTTATATAGAAGGAAAAGAATTAAAATTAAATATTCTTCCATGGAACACTCGTAAATGGTCATATAATTAATTAATATATACTTACATAGTGTATACTATATTATATAATGCCAAAAGGATGTTATTTATTAGGTGTAGATATTGAAACAGGTGGTCCCGTACTAGGAGTTAATCCACTATTAGCTATAGGAATGGTTGTATATAAATGGGATGGTAAGTGCGGGCCACTAGACCAAAACTAGAATTGGTTGATACTATAGAAGTTCATATGGAAGGACGTTTAGAAGATTATGAAAAAGAAACATTGATGTGGTGGCAAAACAAGCCAATACCATGGTCGATAATAAAGGCTGAATGTATAAGTAATGAAAAGGCTGCTGAACAAATAATAGAATTTATCAAGAAATGGGAGAATCCTGCCATTATACCATCACGGACTTTAAAAATTGTAACGGATAATTGCTGGTTTGATGACACATGGATTTCATGGTTTTTATGTACTTATGGTAAACAATTCGGAGGGTTACCATTACACGAAAACTATTATACAGGATATACCAAACTTGATTATATGATTGATATTAATCAAAGAATTAAAGCAATAACAGCTGATATGGGGATGAAAATAGGTAGTTTTATCCCATCTGTTTTACATGACCACACCCCTGTCGCAGACTCACGAGGTATTGTTGAACGATATGTCCATTATATGTCTGTTCTTAAATCTTATCGTTCTAGGAGTTCTAATTAGGATTGATCAAATGGAAGGTATAATATTTGACCTGGTTGTCGTTGGTCTGAATATATTGGTACGCCATGACCAACATGTGCAAGATTAGAGCGTACATTTTTTAATCCTTTGTGTCCCCATTTTTTATCTGTATCAAAGTAACCTTTATTATCTATTGATCCAGGTACTCCGTCACTTATACTATTTCCAAATGGTTTAAATCCTTCAGTAGAGGTAAAAAGCCTAATTATCATAACTACAGCTATTAAAGATGTTAAAGATATTAAAGCTATTAAAGCTATTATATAACCCTTCATTATACTATAATTTATATATTATTACAACTAGCTATTGTCATATGTTATCTAAAAAGACTTCTTCTTACGAGATTTAATATGTGCACACTGTGAATCATTAACACGTTCCTTTGTATCTAGCAGTGTTCTAGTACGTTGTTTGATGTCTTTAAGATAACTGGAACGTGCAACAGCACCCTTAAAACCATATCCAATTTCCTCAAGCAATTGGATACCATCAATATAAGTAGATAAGTACTTTCCATAAAGATGTTCCATATCAGAGGCATCAATAGTTGATTCTAACGGGAATTGGAAACTTGGATCTATGGTATAGAGTTCGGAAGGAACACATCTGGATTGTGGATAGTTTCCATCCCATATGGTAATAATATATTTAGTGTCGCCAGGCTTAGTTTTTATAGGGTTTCCATGTACACTAACAAGGATAGCTGTGTAATGACACATTGGATCTGGTGGGGGCACTCACATAACAGGGGGTCCCATAAATATGAATCTTCTTTATCAAACATTTTACATATGTAACATGTATCAAGTACATGTACTGTTTGCGAACTACCAATAGTAGTGTCTGTGTAATTTTCAGCTGTCAGAGATTCCATGTGATGACAAAGACCATTCAATTTTTTCTGCAATAGATCATGCATGCTTTAGTTACCAAATCCTCCGCTACTATTATATACTTGTTCTGCAGCCAAAATCCACGGAGGTATTTGAAATGGATTTGCTGATACCCTATCCGGTAATGTTTCCATAGATGTCTCCTTTTCTGTCTTGACAAATGTATCCTTTTTTGTCTTTTTCATATCGATAATTCCTTTATCATATGGTTGAATACATGAATAAAACCCACGAATATGTTCTGGTTTATATTCAATAAAGGTGAACAGAAACATTTGTTTGAATGTTGCTTCAGTAGGTATAAAAGTCCATCGTGTCCCTATAAATGAATCTTCCTTCCATATACCCTTAGTTGATTTATTTGATTGTATCGTAAGTGATGTCCCTGTTTTAAAAGATCCCATGTATTTTAAGGTAAAAGTTCCTGTAACAAGGTCAGCTGTGATGGTTCCATGTACCTGTGGTATAGATGATTTAAATGTTCCAACAAAAGGCATTAAAAATTTCAGTGGATCAATTTTAGCAGACATATGTAGATAAACGTAATTTTTTCGCTTATTAACTATGTCCAAATAACTATATCGTTTTCAATGTATCCAACTATCACATTATCGCCGTATTTATATAAAATATGATTTTCATCAAGTAAATATGATATTCCTTCTATAGTTATTCCTAATGACTGAACATATAATATAGAGTTTAGGTCGGATGTCTCAAACTCGCCTATATTTTTCTTTTTTCTACCGCGTTTACCTGTACATTTATCACATATAATGTAAGGGTCATTAATATTTCCATGAGGTAATGTATGTTGATGACTTAAACAATATTGACCAAGTGTACCAGATGGTCGCCTACATTGAGTATTATTACCTGTGCGGGCTTGACATCTATGTTTCTGTAATAATTCCCGTTTCATGCGTTTTTTTCTTTCAATATTTAATCGTAACATAGTTCTAACCGGATAACTATATTTTTTTACGAGTTCTTTGATATATTTATATTCATCTGGAAATTGTTTGATTAATGTTAATGATAAGTCTTCGAGTCGTAGTTTAAGTTTTCTATTAACTTCTAATTCTACATATGACTCAATATCATTATGCAATTTAGAATTGTCCATTAATTATATTTATATGATCAATTTATAATGATATACAGAAAATTACGCTGCTATAAAGTAATCTCTGTTAACATTTTTGTAGCATGAATAATTTACTATTTACAATAGATATTAAATGATTTATTATAAGTAGGTGTAATATTATTAATAGAAAATGATTTAATATTTATTCGAAATGAGCAATAATAAATGGACTGAAAAAAAATCTAATAAGCTCGTAGCAGACGCAGATATTTCAAAAATTCATAGTTTGTGTCATACAAGAGCATATGAATATTATCGAAAAAGATTTGAACGTATAACAAAACTAACAATAGTATTGAGTTCAATTTCAACTATTTTAGCAGGAGTGAATATATTATTAGAAGAAAAACATATTGGTGTAGGTGTTGCTTCATTAATCTTTACCGTCCTAACTACAGCTATTGCACAACATACAAATAGTGAAGATCCATCAAAGATTGCTGCAGGTCATGAAGAAATGAGCAAAGGATATAATAAAATTATTCTCAAAATCGAATCAGAGTTAGTTAATGACCCTTTAGACCGACTACCTGGTACTGATTTTATTAGATCAATAACTAATACTATGACTGATCTATCAACAGGTGGACAAAAATTACCTACTTTTATTTGGGATCAAATACAAAAAGAACTACATGCTGGTAATTTAGACCCAAGTGCATTCTGGAGTCATCAAAATATAGAAGTTAAAGATATACAGGATACTACCATAAACATAATAACCGAAAGTCCGGGGGAGGATACCAATACTACTCAAATTATATCGGATTTGCCAAGTGTTGAAATTAGGACTAATCCGAAAGGTAGTAAAAATGGGAAACTTTTACATGAATTTCATTTAACTCGTCATAGGTTCGGTTAGTAAGAATTATGCTACTACCTTTAAATACTTATATACGTTATGTGCTGATTTATGGAATGGTAATTTTGACATATTATGAGCGATATTTAATATTGTCATATCTTTTATTTTGCGTTTAGTGTATAATACTAGTAATTCTTTGATAATTTTATCAATTGTATCGAGTGTTACATGTTTTTTAGCTAGTAAAATAAATTTACATTCGATTGTAGGGAGATATAAAAAATCATTCTGATGTCCTATATGTGATAAATATGGGAAATGTTTTCGCGCTTTATGTATATCATACAAAGCTTTGTTATAATAGGTATGTTCTTTGAAAAAGAATTTTTCATGGTCTGATATAAAATAATCTCCTTTATTAATACGTGTTATTGTCATTAAATGTATGGGTTGTTGTTCGGTTAATTTTTTAACTATACCATGACCTAAGGTGCGTTGCAATAGTAGTGCATGAATTTGGTAGTCTTTTCCTAATTCATAATTACTATGTTCATTTAACAATATTATTTCAGTATTATTGTTAAGTTCCTTAGGATATTCCTTTAGAATATCAGATATCATTGTATATTCTGGTGAGGTTTTGGAAGACACCGCTATTTTAACTTTACATTTAGAATATAAAATATCATTAAAATCACTCATACCGTAACGATCCGGACTTAACAAAATCAATACAGGTTGATGCAGATTAGCAATAAATGTGTAGTGATTTGCCTTATATTTATGTGTCTGTTGTATTACATATAATTCAGGCACCAGTATTATATCGGCATTATTATCATCATTTACATATTGTATATCAATTCCTTTTGTTATTATTTTTAATCTTTCTGTTACATATTTGTCAGAAATTTTAACGATAGGCATCTTAACATGATGAAAATCAACACTAAAAGGAGAATGAAAAGGAAAAACTCCATGATGTGTTTGAAATGGTTCATATATATTGAGACAATGTAAATATACCATAATAATTATTAATGATATTAATAGTATCATTTATATACTCCATATGATAAATTATTAATAATGACTTTTAAAGAAATAGACATATATATATATGTTTATTTCTTTAGAAACACGAAATGTCGAAGGTGTCGTTTACTGGAGTGTAAAACCACATGAAGATGCAGAATCAACAGATCTTAACAAGTTATTGAAGTCCAATGGTATAACTGAACCTGATTTTGGTGACAGTAACATAACTGTAAGATTTCGTAATAAAGATCGAGTTATTTTATGTACAATGATATTTACAGTAGATATTGATACCAAAAATGAAAATATCACTTTTTCAGGTATAGATACATTTAAAGGAAAATACAATCAAGTTATCCATGATTTTGGTAATAAATATAAGAAATTTGCGGAAGATAATAATTGTATTGTAAGTTTTATAAAAAAATACACCGTTAAACAATTATGTCTTGATAAACAATCTGTTTTAGATAATTCTTCTGATTCAGAAGAAGAAGATTTTATTTCTTTATTTGATTAAATGAATATCATAATTCTATTGTGACAAAGTTAACTTTGTCACAATTATTGATGAAAATTGAATAATATTTAATATTAAAATGCCATTAGAATTTATTAATGATACACTTAGCGATTTCATAAAAAATACCAACATTGACACAGAAGAATCAATCATTCATATAGTATGTTTCCCAGCTATATCATTAAAAAAAACTAATAAAAAGGATGCTGTCTATGTAACTGAATTATATAACAAATATGAAAAAGCAAATTATTATGATGACCATCATATTGGAAACAGGGCTAAAGCAGGAACAATCAAATCAATCTATTATGGAGGGGGAAATTCAGGGATTATTAATTTTTTTTGTAAGGTTTATGCATCTGACACTACTGGATATATGAATGATAGTCAGGTGTCACGTATTAAATATTTTAATATGTGTCTTACACAAGTATGTAAAAGTGCAAGAATTACTGAGCTACATATGCAATTACCTGCATTAGATACAGATAATATACAGGGATACACTCAATCCCTTAATGATTTTATATCAACCTACAAACTTGAAAATGGGACAGAACCTAAAATTGTTATACATCTAAACGGTGTTAAAGAACCAGAGAATAAAGAACCACTAAATACAAGGAAGAAACAATTAAAAAATAATACTATAGAACAAATACCAGAAACCCCTGTTTATAAATTAGCTAACTTTAGTGAGGAACATTTGTTCAATGATACAGAATCAGCTTTATATGAGATTGATTTTACCATTAAAGCGCAACCAGTAATAACCAATAATTCCATTATTCTTAGCCATTTTCCTACAGACAATCGATGGATGTATATAATGAATGATAGTAAAATAAATAGAATGGCTGCAGTGTTAGACAAAAACATTGGGTCTATTATAGGAACAGATAACGTATTTCCTCGGATTAATGATATATTTAATGCTTTTACCTATTCTAAAACAGAACCTAAAATAGTAATTTTAGGACAAGACCCCTATAATGGACCTAAACAAGATCATGGGCTGGCATTTTCTGTTACAAGGAAATTTAAAACTCCACCATCGTTAAAAAATATATATAAAGCATTATTGAATGATGAATCAGTGACTTTTACCGAGCCAACTCATGGATGTTTAACGGAATGGGCAGAACAAGGAGTAATATTATTCAATTTATCATTGACAGTAGAAAAATCTAAACCGCTGTCACATATAAAACATTGGGAGTCTTTTACAAATCGTCTAATTGAATTAATATCTCATAATAATTCAAAAATAGTTTTTATGTTGTGGGGTGCAAAGGCAAAAGCTAAGAAAAAACTAATAAAACTAAATGGTCATTTAGTTTTAGAGTATTGTCATCCCTCGCCTAAAGTCATAGATAATAAATTTCCCACAGAATGTGATCATTTTAGCAAAGCAAATAAATTTCTACGAAAGGCAGGAAAACAACCAATTGACTGGCAAATAAATTAAACATCTTCTAGATTACCGTCGTCATCGAGTAATTCTAATTCGTCTTCGTCTTCGTCTGATACAGGACCTAGATAATCCATAGTGCTTTGGTCTGTTTGGTCTGTTTCGTCTGTTTCATCTGTTTCATCTGTTTCATCCTGTGCAATAGGAATGTTAGCACCAAGGTCTTTTAAGTGTTGTCGATTAATTATGCGACATGAAATGCGGTCCATGAAACGTACTTCATAAATGTTGTCGATCTGTTGTCGAATGGGGTCTAAAACGTCTTTAAGGTTTAAAGCATCAAATACCTTATCTAATAATATAAAATAATCTATGTCTTGAATATTATCCAAATTTGTTGGAAGAGTATCAATAGAATGTATATCGAGTTCATTCCCGGGTTCTAAAGAAATTTTAAATTTATAATGCATTAGTATATCAAGTCTTTGTGCTGCTGATAAAATTTCATTATATATTGTAAGATCAAATCGTGTTAACAAATCCTCTTCTTCGTCACTATTAATAAAAATACTGCTATGCTTCTCTATAAATTTACTAAACTCGGAATAAGACATAGAATATAACTCTGGAATATAATGGTCATATTGTTCTAATTTAAAGTTATTTTTTCTTGCTTCATTCAATCTAATATTATAAAACTTTTCAGAGAAATACCCGTCCATATTTAAAATATCTTTTTCTGTTGTATATGAATTAGAGCCTATTTTATCTTCTACAACGGAGTCCATTTTTATCTGCCATCCTTCTTGATCATCTATGGGGTTCGATAACCATGCAAAATATTTTTTGAGCATGACAGCCAATTGACATTTCCTTATACTTTTCCTGTTTAACATATCATTTCTATATTCTAATGGAGCAGTTGTAGGTTTTGGCCAGTTATCAAACGACATTCCGAAACTTTTGAATTCTTCGATTGATGTGTCTGAACGAGGAGGTGTAAAATTATCATTTTGATAAAAGATAACACCTTTTTTGTCTCCTGTTTTCTGAGCCTCCGGTGTATTTTTAATAGTGTCAAACGCCTCACTACTAATATTAGAATGTAATAAGTTTAGGTGTGTATCAAACACATTGTTAAGTGTATTACGGTATTCAATTGATGTATACTTTATAAGTACTAATAATCGCTGTATAAGAGATTTTTCGTTTACAATTATAGGATATTCATAATCCTTTATATTACTCCCATCTGTAAACAATACGTCAATATGTTCAATTATTGGAATTGGTTGTATATTTGCCTTAAAAGAATCTGATTCTTTTAAAAGTTCGTTCTTAACACTTAATTGTTCAATAAAGGAACAACCATCGTCGTTATATGGACTTGGAATATTCTCTATAGTTGATTTACTGTTAATGTACTCTTGTAAAATTTCTTCGTTTCGTAGATAATTATCGAATACTGTAGAGTTATAGTCAGAATCAAATGGTTGTTTGTATAAATTAATACTATAGCCTAATGCATCATACATACATGATTCACCTAATTTCATATTCATGTCGGTAAAATCGGTACCCTTTAATTCCATTGCAAATATAGTATCTAATGATATTTTAGAATCATCGTCTTTCTGTATAGGCCATGTTGGATAAATTTCAAGTTGTCTGATGACAGTTTCACCATATGGTAATATTTGAGCATAATGATTCCATAGATATCTACCATATTCAGCAGATTTATACTGTGTGACACCAATACATTTAATATATTTCTCTACTGTATCTGGTAATGTTAGAGTCAAATCATCAGGTTTATCTATACCTACACGTAAACCATTATAATGTTTTTCCCATTCAATTCTAGATAGAGTAAATGAGTCAGGTGACGAAGGAGATGATGAAAGTGTATTATTTCCTGTAATATTTGTGAATGTATCTTTAAGGGTCTTATGAGTTTCAGACCATATATCTATATCACCTAAAATATGTAGATCATACATCATCATCGTGAATTTACCGCTATATAATATACTCATCGTTTTGTATTGAGCACCTACATAATCACGGTCACCTAATGCAGCCACTTGTAAATGTTCTAGGATACTTCTAATGTAATTATTCATATTATCATGATAACTATTCATGAGGTCTAAGATATATTGTATACCATTTGCGTGTATATCTGTAACAATTGTATCCATGTAATCCTCTTCATAATTATACTTGATAAATTTAACCACATGAGCAAGTACTATACCGTATATCTGTGAAAAGGCTTTTAGCATTCCCATCGCATATATATTACTTCTATTATTTACTGTATCAATATCGTCTTTTTTCGTTTTAAGTGACGATATAACAGATTTTTTCAAGTACGTATGATAAGCATTCCCTTTAACTTCATAGGACGTCAAATCTACTCCTGTAACAGTTTTTATAAAATTAGTAACTTGAGACATTAAGGGTTTATTCAATGTAACAACTTTACCGCTTTTACCTTTAACTTTAACTTTTTTAATATCAAATATATCTGTTGAACCTTTTAGTTTTACTGGTAGATTATAGAGTAATCCAGTTAACATATCATCTGATTTGCCACCTAAAGGTTTAGGTGGTAATGAATTTGCTTTATAAGGGTCTATTAGATCTATGCCTTCTTTGTCCTGAACAACTTTAATATAATCAATTATTTCAGTAGTAAGTTGACTGTATGTATCTCTTGAAAATATATGAGAAATCTTTTTATCTAACTTACGTAGAGCCACATGGATAAAGATTTCCAATCCTCTCTCTATGTTTACATCGTTTTCATGAAATTTATCCATATAAATTAAGTCGCGAGCCGTGCTCATCATCATTTGATTATAGTCTGTTTGTTGTACAGGTTCTATGATATTTGTTTTACAATATATACAGTTTCCCTTCTCATCTGCCAAATGAGTTATGGTGTTATCTATTGCAACATATACATGTTCGCAACATATAATTTCATTAGTAGTTTTCATACGATAATAATTATTTATTAAACCAACAATATTACTCTTAATGTAACTATCAAGATATGATTTAAACATCTTTACGCCCGGTGTTGTTGATAATTCGAATGATAAAATAAGTGCTACTTGCGGAGATACAGCTTTTCCTGTATATTTTACATTTTTATTTTGGTCACGTTTAAATTTATTACGGTCACGTCTAATATTTTCTAGAGAATATGACAGGTTATTGCATACATTTTCAACTTCTTCAATTACGGGATGTTGTTTTGCATAATTATTATACATTGTGATTGAGTGTTGTTCTATTAAATTCATGTAGTCCTCGCCATTATACCACATATCTTTGTGTCTGTAATATAATACTCCTTTAAAAAAATGAATATCGTCCGTGTCTAATGGAAACCTATGTTTTTCAAGAGTATGATCTGTTGCGGTGAGTAGTTTTATACTACCTGTTTTAAGTGTTTTTAGATATTCAACAAGAGATTTACAGTAATAATGTTTACCAGAATCAAGTTCATGTAATGGATTAAAGATAATTTCAGGAATTGGTTTTGTATTAAGTCCTATTATTTGAGTTGCATGTGACGCGGCCCATTTACGGGCGTTAATAGTACTAATATTAGTTTTTTTGAAATATGGCTGTAATATACGTATTTCCTCAATCGTTAAATCGTTTAAATCATACTTATAATAATTTAGTAGTTTATCAAGAGTCTTAAAATTATGAAGTTTTCCAATAAATGATTTATGAACTTCAAATATAGCTGGGATAGTACCTGTTATTGTATTTAGAATTGAACCTATATAGTCATGTGTATTTGTATTACCGTCACATTTTAAGGGTATTATATTTTCTTTGCCGGACAATGGTACAGAGACCTTACTACTTACAGGACGCACAATAAAACCGAGAATATGTATATGATTATCATAGACACTTTTGGTCTGAATTTTTTCAATATTATTAGGTATGCTAAGAAGTGTTGAATACAATGAATGAGATTTTTTCTTTTTAATACTATGAAGTTTACTTAAAGCACGCTTATTTAACTCAATATCCATAATGTATTGGTTACCAGGTATTTTTTCTATTGGTTTATACAATGCTTCATCTAACTTATGTGAAGCGTCATGATGAACAACATCAATCATATAATCTGGTCTTTCTTTCATCCAACCACCAGATGGTTTATCACATTCATCTGTAATCATTCTACTAGAAGTATGAAGAAAAGGTGTAGGTATAGATGTTTCCATTGTGCATCCGGTAGCGGGAATCATTTCATATAGTTCTTTTACAGGTCCATCTATTATATCAACTTTATTACGAGATGTCGAAATAATAGGAATAATCCATTCAGGCCACCCGGTATTATTTAATATTATATTGCCTCTATTCATAGCTAGTTTTTCGTTAGCAATTGCTACTAAATTAATAAGATTGTTTTGTTTTAATTCTTTTAAATCAGGGTCCTCAATATCGTCACTTATAAGTGATTTTATCTGATTTATATTAAAGGTATCAAAAATCTTAATTGTACCCTTTATGTCTTTAATCTCTATAACTGCTTCAAATTCAAAATCAAAATCGTCATCAGTGTCGTCATCGTCTGAACCAAGCTCCAATATAATATTTTCTTTAGTTAATTCCTCTACGGGTGCAGATGACAATGAAGTATAAACATCTTTACTTTCAACAGCTTTTTTAGCTTTTTTAGCTTTTTCATCTTCATCTTCATCTTCATCTTTATCTTCATCTTTATCTTCATCTTCATCTTCATCTTCATCTTCATCTTCATCTTCATCTTCATCTTTATCTTCATCTTCATCTTCATCTTCATCTTCGTCTTCATCTTCATCTTCATCTTCATCTTCGATATCTCCAATATCTTCAATATCTTCAATATCTTCAATATCTTCAATATCTTCAATATCTTCACCCTCTTCTAAATTTAATGTTTGTAAATCATCAATGTCAGGTATAAGCTGTGCATCGTCAAGTACATCAAGGGGATCCCTTAAAGTAATATTTATATTTTTAACTGGAACTAGAGTACTTATTTCTAAATTTAACGAATCAAATTTTTCAGAAGTAACATACCATGCAAGTGTTCTGTTAAGTTTATAATTGTTATCTGCAAATATAACAGGAATATATATGTTATGTTCTTTTAGACCTAAATATAAATTGCCTTTACTATCTTTAAAATGACTGTATTGATTTATATTAATATTGTTATCAATGATATTGATATTATTCATAATATAGTTATAATCAGAAAAAAGTCTCTAAAAAAAATGATCCCATCCAAGTTACTAAGATGACGTCAACAACCAAACAACTATACAACATGGAATCTCCGGCAAAGATGGCAGACAGATTTAAGTACCAGCTGAAAAGTTGCGACAATACTGGTCTAAACATTTTTAAATGGCAACCTGGGTCAATCATTGATACTAAACATCCTATTAAAGGGTTAATCGTTGATAATGACGGAAAGATAGTTGCTCCTGGAGTAAAGGTTCCTTTAGAACCATCTGTTTTTAATAAAAAAGAAATAAGTGAAATGTTACTAGACCCCTCCAATCAAATAGACACTGCCCATGACGGTGTTCTATTGAGACTGTTTCATCTACCTGACGGAACATTGCATGTATCTAGTTCTGGTATGATAACCCCTAACAAGGGGTGGGGGCCCCATTATGGCAACACCCATACTATTATGGATCTATATCAAGACGTTAAACATCAGTTTGATGAAAGTAAACTTGTTCAAGGGTACTGTTATTACTGTATTCTTGTTCATAAGGAACATAATAGTTTTACTATTGCAACTACGAATAAGCTTGTTCTTATATCGATTGTAAATATATCTACAATGGAGGATGTAGCTAGAGCGGATCATCCAATGTTTGAGTATTTTGAGCATACACAAAGTACAAGTCCGTTCAAAACACGCGAAGAACTTTTAACGTGGTACAATTCAGATTGTGATTATGGTCCTGTTAACCCTGACTTTTATGGCGTTATCATTACCTTAGAAAATGGAAAAACATTGCGTGTTGTTGATAACAACTGTGCTAGAGCAACTCAGTTACTACCAAACCTACCTGACCCATGTTTTCATTGGATAGAACTATTATTTAAGAATGAATTGGATATTTTGCCATCTGATATCGATGAATTTATGGATTATTTGGAGAGTGACAAGATAACAGAATATCTTGTCCATTTTCCACATTATACGAAACTATTCAGGGAAATGAGGGTATTGTACATTGATACCTTAACAGAGATTATGTCAGAATATAAAAAGCTATATTCTTCCCGACTTAAGGAAGAACATATGCCATATATCGAAGGGAGACATATTAAATTCATTGAGGATCTGTTAATGTCTTATAGTGAGGGAGACATGTCTCTAATAGAATTAGCATATTACTTGGCCTGTTCTGATACACGGCGCATAGGGTTTATTTTAAATCCATATCAAATACCGTCACGTTAAAAGACATATTAACTAACTAATTTAATGATAACATACTATAAATAATATGTAATTAATATTAATTATGTACTTTGATATAACATTAATTAATATTGACACTCGAGAAGAGACCGTATTGTCAATAAAATATGGAACAAAAATAACAAGCCTCAAATATAATTTAGAGATTCCTGAATACAATGCTGATAACATACGTATATTAAATAAACATAACAAAGAACTATACGGGAATATACCAATTACTGGAATTGCTAAGTTTATGTATGAATTACCAGAGTATTAATATACTGTTAAATTATCTAATCCTGTATTGATTTCATTATCAGTCCAGTCAATATCATCACCATTCATTGTCCCTAATAGCGTTTTGCACTGAGTATCATATATTTTATCACTATCAAACGTAAGTCTAACGATTCTGCCATATAACGACAGTAAATATGTATCTTTTATAGCTGGAAGATTATACTTTGATAATTGTCGTGGTTTTAATTTAATATTAAAAGAAACTTTTGATGGGGTTTTTAATGAAATGGGGTTTTTTAATGAAATGGGGTTTTTTAATGAAATGGGGTTTTTTAATGAAATGGGGTTTTTTAATGAAATGGGGTTTGATTTGGATTGGGGTTTTTTGGGGTTTTTTAAGGTGATTGGGTTTGATTTAGGTTGGGGTTTTTTGGGGTTTTTTAATGAAATGGGGTTTGATTTGGATTGGGGTTTTTGGGGGTTTTTTAAGGTGATTGGGTTTGATTTAGGTTGGGGTTTTTTGGGGTTTATTATAGTAATTTGTTTTTTGACCGATGTGTATTCGGGCATTATATGTAATTAAATTTATCATTTTTTCTAATATTAAACGCATAATAACTTTCTTAATATTGAATCACAAAGTGGATAATTTAAATGACCACAACACATGAGGAACAAAGTGGATAATAATGACCTTAGTGCGGACCATGGGATTGGGGGAGGCGGCCGCGACCGCGCCCACCCACTGATTCCACAAACAGGATTGAAGCTTAATGGACATTAAAATCAGCGCTACTTCACCAGAGGTACAACCCAGAGAAAGGGGGGTGATGGTGGTGCAACTTAAGTAGCGCATGCCATGCCATCACATAGTGGCCCTAGTGAAGTAACTGGTTGTCTATGTCCCTAGTCGGCCAGGGGGCGACCTCGTCACTTTTCCCACGACCGGAAGGGGGTGGGAAAGGACTGTCCATAAAAGAGCTAAACAAAGTGAGATGTTTCAGTTCGATTTAACATAAATGGGCCTACTTCGCCGCACCAAACTCCTATGTAGTACAACTCTGAGTAAGTGTGCAGCTGACAACTTTGTCAGAGCGCCACACCTCCTAAGAGTGATGGTGGTGCAACTGAGTAGAGTATGTCAATCCCATAACAGGGTAGAACCAAAGCGCTTTAGTGGTGGTAGTCAGCCAAGGGATACATGTCACTTTTCCGCGAAAAAATATGATGAAAGGCAAAAGAAGGAGAGAAAATACTTGGTTGATAATGTGCCTTTTTTAACGGATATAAAATATTTAATAAAAATATTTTATTAAATATTATATTAAATATTATATATAATATGTCGTCTAAAGAACGTATTATTGACTATAACAGTAACGACGGTATGCTAACATACATATGGGGCCCTCCCATGTGGCATTATTTACATACTATGTCCTTCAATTACCCTGTTAATCCAACTAAAGAGCAAAAGGAACACTATAGAACATTTATTTTGTCACTTAGACACACTCTACCTTGTGGCGCTTGTAGAGATAATCTAGAAAAAAACTTAAAAAAAATAAGGCTTACTCCTCACGCTTTGAAAAACAGGAACACTTTTTCCAGATGGTTATACAGATTACATGAAGAAATAAACACAATGTTAAATAAAAAATCTGGGTTATCTTACAATGATGTAAGATACAGGTACGAGAAATTTAGAGCTAAATGCAATGAAGTTACAACAGATAAACTAAAAATAGAGAAAGGTTGTAATGAACCAATAAATCGTATCAAATCAAAGTGTGTAATAAGTATAGTCCCAAAGGAAACACAATGTATGACATTTAATATACATAAAGATTGTGTTTAATAACTACATTTATATATCTTCTCTATAAAGATATACGTATCCGTCAAGTCTAGAGTTCAGGTTTAGGGGGATATGGAATTTTTTCGGCATTGGTATTTTTGCTCCCATATACTGCACTAAATGGTTATTATTTTTAGACATAACGGATCCGTTTTACGATTAGATTTCCACTTAGATCAATGGGTATATTGTATTTACTGCAGATATTTTCAATATTTTGATTGATTTCTACTAGTTCGTGTGGTGGATGAATATGGACTGCACCATAGAAATTGGCAAACAATGTTGTATATATTGAGTCTTTTGTACGTTTTGTCCCGTACAAGATCTCTGTAACTTCATCAATTGCATCATTTGTGTTTTTATCCATATTCCATGGGAAACCTATAATATCAAGTGCCATCATACGTGCTTCTTCTTCTCTAATTTTGGATGTCATGTCAATGATAAAATGAGTTGATCATTTTTTCAACATAGTGGAAAATTAAACAGAGAGAATACGTCAAACATCATGTATGTCATAATTGAAAACGATGAATGGGAAGGAGTTGAGATAGTAAACCGAAAATAATAACTGAAGGTGCAAAAGACGCCTTATCCAATAGTTTAATGAAATGTAGGCTCCTTATGTTATTCTCACACCAAGGGAAATCGGTTGGGCCTTAAATAATAGTTCTATCGGTGATGACTAGGCAGTCTTAACAGTTAAGACAGATTTGGAGTAACGGACATACAAGTGAACCATTATAAAGAATAATAATATAATAAAATATAATTTGATTCATTATAAAATTAATATACATATGTCTTCTGTTAGAATTGATAATCTAGATTATAATACGAATGTTGTACATGACGTAAATAAAAATATTATAGTTGAGTCGTTTTTAAGTGGAAAAATTCCGGAAATAACGGATTTAAAAGAACGATTGGAAATACTTCTAGTCAAGTGCTTTAGTTTTACGTCAAAACGGTGTAATTACGACGAATTAACCGGTAGGTATTCATCTGAAGATGATATGTTGTGGTCGGTTCTTAAAGGTAGCGACGCTATTAGTAACCATCATTGTGCAGGTAGTATACTACACAATAAATCAAGTAAAGGATATTTAAAATATTTAGAAATAATGTTTTGGAATAAATATAAAGTTATTACAACTCATACCTTAAAAAAAAGGGACATAAATATTTTACGTAGCAATGGAATCAAGGACAAAGGACATATAGAAAACCCTGCAATGAGATGGTCTAAAACACACAACGAATTTATAATTAAAGTGTCCATGGAAAATAATACACTTGAAAAACATATTGTTTTAAGAAAAATTATAGAATTAAATCCAGAAATAGAAATAGAGGTTAGTCTACCTATTATAAATGATTTACCTGATTGGGTTAATAAAGAATATTTAGAATGGAAAAAATTTATTCATTTAAATTCAAAGCATATTAAAATAATTGAGGAGTAATTAATCTACTAATGTAGAGTAATAATATATGATCATTTTCAGTCCTAAAATAATTTATTTTAGGACTGAAAAATGATTCTTTTGATGGCTGTTAGAAAGACCGTTAGTGTTAATAATGGCATCAACAACAAATACGTCAAATATGCTTATTGATAGTTAGTTAGTTCAACGAACTGAACTAACTAACATTTTTGGAACTGAAAGAGAACAAGAATTGGCTGTTTATTTACCGGGTTTTATGACTAAACTTGGGTTAGTATCTAATTCAATAATGGTCATAAACCCAAGTTTATTGTTTGTTCACCTTACAGTACTACAGTTCATTGAAAATTTTACTGACGAACAAGATTTTTTATGGGATAGACAACGTCCTGTAAATAACGAACGTGTTGAAGAAATACGTGAGCATCTTGATGATAAACCTGAAGCATCAAAGACTTGTAACCAAATTGTAACATTTGGTCTTGTCAATAATAAGGATCCTTATTATTGATGGACAACATAGATTATGCGCTATATTAGGAATGGATGGACACTCTAATTTCATCATTCAATGCCAAAATTTCGAAACAGCAGAACAAAGGTACATTGAGTTCATCAAGGTTAATAGTAATACACTATTGCCAGACTTTTACAAGGCGATAACTGACCATGATAGTTATTATACAATGTTATCAACAAAAATCGTTGATGATATGAAAGTTAATTTTCCTCAATTGTTTAACGACATGGATCAATATGGATTTCTTGTGGAACAAACATTAAAAGAACAGATATTTGCAGGACTAGGTAGTCGACACTTACCAATGTCATCCGAAATAGAACATCATGTACAGGGTTTTATTCGGGTAACAAAAGACATTAGTATATTTCCTAATACAGTAGCATTATATTGTTCGCCTATTGCAAATCCACGTACATGTCAAGCATTTAAATCAGCTGCTGATAAGATTCGTCAATGTATAAGCCCAAAAAAAGTTCATACTGATTTTTGTGGCCGTCATAAAAATAACGGACCAAGGAATATGTATAACGGCAGAAAAACACTTAATGATAGATACGAACAACTTAAAACTCTAGGTAAAGGGTTCTTTATACTAGAGCCTAAATGGCTAGATATTGTCTTAGATAAACTATTTCCTCTAGTCTCAGTTTGATTTGGATTAATAGTTAATAAAAAATACTGATGGTAATCGCCACTTTGGAAAATCTAACATAATTTTTGTATTATAAAAATTATGTATAGGTTACACGAGACGATAATATTATACTAGATAATTTACTCTAAAAGACTTAGGATAAAATTCTAAACAACGTATGTATTCTGGTAACTCAGTGATATTTTTACTTATTATAAGACGCTCCTCCTCTTCGATATATTCAATATTGCATGCATCAGGGAATAATTTAAGACTTTGATGTATATCTATTATTCTCCCTAAAAAAGAGCAATAGATATAAATTTTATTATTAACATCCATATTATCTAATATGTTACCTATTATTCTTAACGGGTAATAACTATACGATATTGCTCCATATATGTCAAAACAGAGAGTAAACTTAAACTTAAGTTTATGTTCCATGTTATGATATATTACTTTACAATTATCAGGTTTTGATAATTGTAAAGTATGTTCATTTAATGTTATACCAATAACTGTAGTGTTTGGATATAGTAGAGCCAAGTCATTGCATGCATAAGACATACCACATCCACTATCAAGAATAATATCATTCTCATTAATAATTGGGTTTATAGGCGATAATATAGTTTTATAAGATATCCAATTACGTGTCATACAATATTTAGTTATATTTAAAACTAAATATAGAACAATTTTTTATGTTTTTTCTTCAAACGCTCATACAAAAAAATGATGGTTTATGATATTCAATGTCAAACACTTCCGTTTTAAAACATGAATACATATACCCTCCTATCCGTTCATTTATACCAAGTGTTTTAGTATTTGGTATAGGTGCAGCGATGCATTTAACATTACTGTATAAACGACCACATAAAGCAATAGAACCCTTCGGTATTGGATGGGGAACGTTTGCAGCATTAATACTTTCCCTGAATACACACATGACAAAGATAACCACATCAACTCATAGCCGAACCTGTCTGTCGGACAAAAATGAACAACAATAAAATTGTAATGGAAGAAATCATTAACGCAATTAAAAAAGAACACACACTTACTATTATAACTGGTCCAGATGATAGCGGTAAGACAACACTTGCCAGAAAGTTTGAAGATGTATTTAATATAATAAGAAAATATGAGACACCAAAAATTACCCCTAATGTATTTGGATCGGCATTTATTGATAATTGGAACGTTTTCCTGAAAATGACAGTATAGAATACGATACTTCTAACTGTTGGTATGATGAAATTAAGTCTTCTAATCTATTGCAATTAATTAACATTGCAAAATTACCACGTCATTTCAATCAAAATTATGGATACATGGAGCATCAAAAATTTGATGCTCCAAAAAAAGTAAACACAGCGAGTATACTTATGACAGTGTCACCAGAATACTATGACAAATGCAAAAATTATATGGAATCTCATTACCTAATTGAAACCAATAGTGATTATAGTTATAGTGTAACAAAGACTGGCGAACCCACTGAATTTATTCCTAATCATAACATAAAATATTTACAATGGCGACGCTCATTGTATGGACATGGGGGAGCTCATACCCAAAGTTCAATGAGCTTAATAGGTCAAACAGAATAAACTTGTTTTTTTATTGTCTATGGGTTTTTTATAAGAGATTGAAAATCTTGTGCAAAACCATAAAATGTGGTCCTCATTAAACAGTTCAAATGAATCTTTGATATTCCACGTTAACTTTGTTTTATACGTCATTATAAAACAAAGTTAACGTGGCATATACAAATTATGATTCATATTGTTATACAATATGAATCATATTTCACTAGTCGCAGAATTACTTAGGACAGATGATGAACTATTAAAAAAAGTTCTTGACGAGAACAACCTTATAATTAACCACAAACGAATTGAAGCTATAGGATTCAATTAATATGGGTGTTACGAGATTGTTAGTGTATATTGGTACAATACAGGAGAACAAAAGTGTAGTCGTTGTTATTAACATGTAACGAGCGAATTTTATGAGTGGTATCTCGATGGAAAAGAGTCAGAAGACGTTGATATGGTGTTTCAACGCTGTCTAGATAATGACTAACACATTTATATTAAACAGAGTCATTAAACATATCTTTGTTATTTTTTACATCATCAATATTATTATTTACATCATCAATATTATCATTTACATCATCAATATTATCATTTACAGCTTCATCAATATTATCATTTACAGCTTCATCAATATTATCATTCACAGCTTCATCAATATTATCATTTACAGCTTCATCAATATTATCATTTACATCTTCATCAATATTATCATTTACATCTTCATCAATATTATCATTTACATCTTCATCAATATGATCTTCTGTGCCCGTCGAATCTTTTCTAATGATACTAACATTTTTTTTAGTATCAATATTTTTTTGATGTGTATTATCGTTAAATTCTCCATGGGGTCTACGTTCAATATGGCCTCCGCAATATTGAACGCCTTTTCTTTTACGACTACATTGTCTGTTATTATTAATCTTAGCCAAACATCTGTTATCAGATGGAATAGTTTTCCGTTGTTTCCGTACAACAGAATCAATGGTAATATTATCCAATATATTACCATATGTCGATATTAAATAGTCAACAGACAGGTCTTCGCCTTGTGCTATAGAATGCAATAATTTAAGTATTATTTTACGTATAGAATCATCTATGCTCGATTTAAGATTTTCATTGAATTCTGACAGAGTAGGGAATCGTATTTGTGTGTTTTCATAATCCATTTATAATATTAAACAGTCAATTTTTATATTATATATATATATATATGGGAAGTGGTAGTAGCCATACAAGCACTGTAAATAAAAATATAAATAACCAATCAAAACTAATTCAGGAAATACATGCTGTTGCAAGTGAATTAGCTAAACAATATACAAATAAATATTTAGATCCAAGGTTTTGTACTACGATAGCACTTATTTATAATGATAAATTACTTAGTTTTCGACATAATCAGCTTGATAATGTTGCATCCACCTTGGGGTTAATTGTGGATAATCCCAAACATAAACAACATTTATGTTCAAGTATAGTAAAACATTATACTGATCGTATAAATTTATTAGCGGTTATTCAACAAAGTATGACGTATTGTTCTAATCGTATATTTGCCTTGACAACAGGCCCTCGATGTAACGGCAATCCAGAGATATTTGATCAATTAGAATGTACTAATAAAGCTGGTCATTGGGTAAATCAAGGCGTTCCACCCGATGAAGAATTACCAGAAAATGATGATTGGTATAATCACTTACATCATATACAAGAAATATATTTAAAAAGTTTAGCGCGGTTACTGGATATTGTGAAACAACTTAAAAACTTTGATGATGATATTAATGATGAGAGGTTAAGAGTTTTAGGAGAAGAAGTAGAGAAATTAATTGACAATATGAACGGAACATGTCATCAAATATATAAATTAATGCTAATGAAACCAACCTTTACACAAGAGGAAATAAGAATGCAACAAGAAACATCGAATATAAATAATCAGGAAGCCGCTGCTAGATATGCAGCACTACGTGCAAGTAAAGGATTAAATCCTATAGGTTAATTGGTTAATATGTAAAGTATAAAATGATTGATGTTATTTGATAATTGATGGTCTAGTATTTAATAATCCTGATATTATTCCATGTGATCTTTTATCTGAAACAAGATTACGGGAACTATTATATAAGGGTATATTTAAAAACCGTAAATCATATTGTATAATAACATGGGAAAATGGTCCGTTTTAAAGGGTAAATTATCATTTAATGAGTGTTATTCTCCTCCTTTAGGATGGAGAATTTCAGGAAATTTGTTTGATAAATGGTTATATAATAATATGTCAAACAAACATATATATTTTGAATATTATCATTTAATTTAATCTTGATCAAAGAAATTTGATCCATCAAATTAATTTAATGACTGACACTATCAATCCATACACTATATTAGGACTAAGTCAAAATTGTACAGAAGCTCAAATAAAACAAGCATATAAAAAGAAAGCAATCAAATATCATCCTGATCGTAATAAAGCTCCTGAAGCTACTGTTAAATTTCAAGAGATAAAAGAGGCCCATGATATGCTTATGGACTTACAAGATCCACAACTCAATATGGCCTATCAGCGCGGGGGATGGGATTTTGTAAAAGCTATAAAACAGCAAAACGATGCACGGAGTCAGAAAATAAAAACATGTCCACAATATTCAATTAAGTTGCCAGTAACTCTAAGGCAACTTATTTTGAGGAAAAAAGTGAATATTATACACGATATTCCTACATTGAATGAAAAAGGAGTAAAAAACGGGACTAAAAAGTTTGAATTGGAATTAAAACTTGATCCCAATGCTATGGGAAAACAACAAATTGTACAACATGCAGGAATAGATAGACCTGATTATATGTCAGGTGATATTATTATAGAATATGCAATTGACTGGAGTAAAGAAGCAACAAAGTTTGAAATCAACAACAATGATTTGATATATAAACACAAGATTGAAGTAAAAGATCTGTTTAGTGAATGTAATATTAAATTTAAACATCCAAATGGTAATATGTATCATCTTATTGATTTTTATGACCATCCTGAAGATAATGGAACTCAAATATATATTATTCCAAAAGCAGGACTAACTGCAAACGACAATCTATTAATTGTTTTAGAATTTGATTATACGACCCTGGGATACATACGTAAAAACTCAAGTATACGGAAACATCTAATTGAAGAATTATCAAATGTTAAATCTTCTACTATTGATAAAGGAGCAATAAATGTTAAATCTATAGCAATAACTCCTGAACAACACAAGGCACAAATAATGAAACAACGAAGGAGGATGGGTGGAATCTCTGATTTCGTACATGGTGGGAATATGATGAATGGTGGGAATGTAACTGAATGTAACACTCAATAATACAATTTTATTTATATTCGCATTTATAAACATTATAAACTTTATGTTTTTTATGGCTAACTTTAATTTCATATGGTTGCCCACATCCATAAATAAGATTGTTTTTTCTAAGTTTATCACATTCTATTTTGTTTGCGTGACATCCAATTTGTTTCAGGGTATCAATAAATACTCCATGACGAAATATTTTACAATTTAACTGGTTATATTCCGTTATTATAATGCCCTCACAATGCGGACAGCTATATGTAAACACTTTGGTATCCGGGTCATATACAACATTCATATATAAGTATATTATAAATAAATTACAAACATTGCACATATTTACGATGGGTATGATATGTGGAAATTAGTTAAGAGACCTAAAAGTGATATTTTATAGAAAAATCTGCATCTGTATCTGTATCTGTATCAGATGTTGAATATGTCATATCGGATGAACTATGTCGATCTGATGCTATTACTGATACTCTTACTGTATCAGTATCTGTATCATCTGCATCTGTATCTGTATCTGTATCTGTATCTGTATCATCTGTATCTGTATCTGTATCATAGGTCATATAGAATGAACCATCGCGTAGTGGTGCTGTTACTGGTTCTGTATTTTTTTTCTTCCTTCTTATTTTATTTATTGCCTTTACCATTAGTTTCTTAGTTTTGGTAACAGGTATACCTTTTCTTTTATTTTTCTTTATGAGTTTTTTTCCTCGTTTAGTCTTTAAGAACTTTTCTGTGAGCTGGGCTGCAGTGAGTCTTTTTCCACCAATTTGTATGTGTATTGGTAATATTCTTGGAGAAAGAGTTGCAACCACAGAAACAATTACCAATATAGTCATTAAAATTAGTTTGTGAGAATATTTCATTATAATCTTTCATTTATAATGTTTCTTTGGTAATAAAAAGGAAAATTTAACATATCTAGAAAAACAACGTTTACCAGCAAATACACAATAGAATTTAAAACTAACCAATCTTTATGGAATACAGAGAGCAGAAACACTTTTTTGATGTATTGATGAATCAATACAACAATACATACTCAATGACTAAATATTTTCACGATTTCATTGTTCAGTTATTATAATGTCATCACAAGGAGGGCGGCTTTAAACACCTAGGTATCCTGATCCTATAATATTCTCATAGTAATATTAAAATTTAATGCTTCCAAAATTTCTAGGATTTGGGTTTTTGATCTAAAGTGAGACTTTTTCCTTCAATTTGTATTTGTGTTGGTAATATTCTTGGAGAAAGAGTTGCAACTACAGAAACAATTACCAATATAGTCATTAAAATTATTAATATGATGCTTACAAAGGCTTACAAATGCTTATATTAATTTTTAACTGGTAGAGTATATGTTGACATATAAGAAATGTTTATCAGTTGCAACTAAACGAAACAAAAAAGAAACTTTAAAACTTTGTCCTAGAGGATATTGTACGGCTAAGTCCAAATATAACGTCTATCCATCAGCATATGCTAACGGATACGCAGTTTCTGTATGCAAAGGAACTAAACCTGATTATGTAGGTAAAACGTATAACAGCTATAAAGCCCTTGGAAAAAGCAAAGAACCCGTTAATAGTGACTTGAGTAGATGGTACAAGGAAGAATGGGTAAATGTATGTGAAAAAGGAACTGGTCCAGGTGGTTATGCAGTGTGTGGCAGCGGCAAGGGTGTGTCTCACTCAGAAAAATACCCATACTGTCGACCTTATAATAAGTTACCAGGGACAACAGTTATGTCTGTGGATGAATTAACACATTCTGAACTTGAAAAAATGTGCATTTCTAAAAGATCTATTAAACAAGGAATTAATGGAAAACCTAGCAGAGTTTATATACGTCAACAATTGCAGAAAGGAGGGGGGATAGAGTTAATAACTATACCACATAGTGTCAAAACTTATGCAAGAGAAGGTCTTGTTTTAAAATCAATGGGCTACAAAGGCGGAACTGAAACTGGTTGGAACAGAGGTAAACAGCTCAGCGGGGAAAATATTGATGTAGCTAGTTTGGCTGATATGAGGACATGGTTTGCTAGACATGGACCTGATGCCATAAATAATGGGACGTCCTATCCAGGGTATTTAAAATGGGTGGATGCAGGTAGTCCACGCACAGGCGATAATAAAAATGATTACCGTGGAGCAGTCTCATGGTTACTATGGGGTGGCGATTCCGCATACAAATGGTTAAAAACACCAAAAATACGGAAATTACTAACTGATAATTTTCCAAATAGGAAGATCTCCACTAAGGAAAATAACTTGAGACAATAAGTTCAATAAGTTCAATAAGTTCAATAAGTTTAATAACAATTTTAGACTAAAACTTAAGATTTATTTGAATTGTTCAACTGTATTTCACCATCTTTATTGTAATCCATAGTTTAAATTTAAACTATGGATTTTCTATAGAAGAAAGCCCATTGTATTTCTCCAGTTAGACAAAGTATGTTCAAATCCCATATTGTCTATAAACACAATTAATTAAGCTATATTAATGTTCTCAGGAAAAAGCTATTGTTGTTATGTCCCTCGAATAACTGTTCCATAACAACAATAGTTCTTTGTCCTGTTTCTGTAAATTGTTAATGGTATTTTAGATGAAATACCATTAGAATCAAGGCCAAGACATACATATATTCATTGTGTTTATGAACAAGACCTAAAAGGTCGAGTTGCAAATAATATCAATACCGAACCAACAATCCCTTGATAAAACACGGTTTTTCTCGTATTTGCAGATTGTTTTTTTATAACCCTCTGTGTCGCAGTTAAACTATCATTAAAAGGAGTACCTATATCTTCAAACATTTTGGTACGGAATAGATAGTAAACAGATGCAGAAATATATATAGCAGCAAAATATGCTAAATGTATTGACATTTTACAAACTTCCATATATAGTTAATTTAAAAAAATTATTGTACAAATGCTTACAATAATTTAGCATATTTTTTCTTGATCTCAGATATCTCGTTTTCTTGACGCTTCATAATTTGGTCTTTTTCAAGTTGCTTAAGGATACGGTTATTAAGTACAGATGTTCTGTATTTTTTACATTTATCTGCATACTCATATAAAATATCATCGTTTAATATTGTTATCTCAGTAATATCATTATTGACGTAACTTTTAATGGGAACTAATACAAAACTATTAACAGTAAAACAACACATTGATTTATCTTCCAGGTCAGGCGGGTCTGTAGAGTAACATACCCTGCAATTTTCAGCATGTTTATTTGTTAAACCATATTTAGCCCATCCATATAGGTAAAAATAGTTCTCCAAAACCTTAATATTACATCACTTTAGATATGGGACATCTATCCAATCACTATAATTTCTTTTAAAATAGTGATTAATACATATTGAATATTTTTACATTATAAAGCGGTGATTGTTGTTCAGTCATTAATTAAAAAACCAATTTTCAACTATAATTTTAAATGAGAATGTATTGTATGTTATCAAAGTAAATTAGTCTATCCAGACGAGTTTATCATATATACTATATCGTAAAATTAATATATACCTTTATATTTATAGTATAAATATAAAAATTAAGTAAATCCTTCAATTATGCATTGATAGTGGCCCCCAACAACTACAAATATGCATACTTATCCTACATGTGTGTTTGTCTCTTTGCTGTATAGATGATATAATGGTTGTATCGACTAATTGTCAAGCTATGCAGCATCCCATAAATTAATGAGTAAACTGTTAGTGTTTTGGAAGTGCTCTCAATGCATATATACAAATACACATGTAGCATAGAATGCACTATTAATCAAATAACAAATAATGTCCAGGATATTATTAAACATTAAAGAACAATCAGGATATAGTATGCATGCATAACTTCCAAAAATAGCTAGTGCTGTCAGTGTAATTGATTGTATAAAACAAGATGGATAAACAGATAAAATAATAAAATAGTCCTAATATGTAAACTTGTAGTACTGATTGATTATACAGTCTATATTCTATATACATTCCGGACATTGATATATTTTTTAGTGAAAGTTAAAAAAAAAGGTTAAATTCTCTTAACGAGTAGGTATGTTAATGAGAATAGTGCTGAGAAAATAAGTTTAGGAGAACTACGATTTACTATAAGATCCATATTCTATAATACAATCCAGGCTATAGAGGTATTGGTACTAACAATTCCATATTTATTAATACAGGTTTTTTATTGTTTATATGAATATTAAAAATAAGTAACATGTCTGTTATCAAGTTCTAAATAAAACGAATGTTGTCCAGAACATAGGAATAATTCTATATACCTATAATAATTAATACAGGTATTGAAAGGTGTATAAATTATAACTAGATTATTGTATTTATGCTGGTCATGTAGCTATCTTAAGCTTCTACACCACTCTTGTTTTTAATATATCCTGTATAGTTACTTGCAATTGGTATTCGATTGATTCGTACAAGCTCTATGCAGGATAAAATATTAGATGCATTATGCATGATTGGACGTTGATAAAACAATATGCATAGAATCCATAATATTGTAAAATAATCGTAAATTTAAACCTATGACCACGTTTTTAGATGAAGTTACTTATTTTTTATTGTGCATAAACTGTATATGATTGTTTATTTGATGCATAGAATGCACTAGTAACAAGTAGACACCCTCTTATTTGGGATCTTACATATATATTTATTCCCTTCCCTTGTAAAAATCAAATAAAATGCTGCATGTGCTGTTAAAATGGGGCGTTGTCTACCAATAAGAGACAATTACTTGATTATCCAGCATAAGTGCATATGCATAGACTGTATAGACGAATAAATTTACATATACTTGTTATACGTGTTATCTTATTAGGTTTAAATTACAATTGATGCAGCATTAAGTATATTATATAAATGTAACCATGATAATATAACAAATTTTAATGACCATGATACTCTTGTTATTTGTTAAATCAATCATACTAATGTCTTTTTAATTATCCAGTATAAAACGTACAATAGATGTTATATATGTACTTAGGTATAATTTATTAATCGTATTTGGTTTAAATTTATATGATACAGCTTTCGAGTCAATGGATGGTACATCTAATTTATTTACGAATTTTTAATACAGTATAAAATCTATCTTGATGGTTACACGTAAACTTAACCATAATTTATAATGCAGTACCAAAGAACAAATGAAGCTCTAGTAACACTAATTGATTAATTTATAATGCAGTATTAGCAAGATATATTATAAAAGCTATAGCTTTTAGGTGTATATAATACAGTATAACCTATCAATATCTTGTATTAGACAATTTACTTTGAATTTATAGTAAGCAACAAGTGATTGATGTAGTGCATACGAATGTTCTAATTAACAATTTATTGCTAGTGTATAACGTAATGCAATAGATACGCATTAACACAGTGTCAATTTGTTTTAATGCATGATCAAGTAACTTGATGCAACAATGCATACATGATGCATTGTTAGGTATAATTTATAATGCAGGAATATAATTGATAATAGTCTTATATTCATGTATTGAATATTATAATTATGCTGCATAAGTACATTTTTATGGATTATATTTAGTTGATCTATTAACGATTATGTGTTATGGGAGAGAAAAAAGGGCATTTTCTTAACTACCGTCAGGTATGTTAATAAAAAATTAAACTTAATTATTTCACACGTTGTCATTATGTACAAAAACCTTATATGTTCAAAAGTAATAGTTAAAAAAGGAAATACAAAACCAAAGTAATACAAATAAACTTTAATATGTATCGAATATTATTTATCATCGAACGTCGACAAGTATTTTATTGATTGAAGTTTTGGATAAAATTCATCACTCCAAATATCACTCCAATGTGAATTAATTAATCCATGCCAATGGGTACGGAAAAAATATGAACATTTTACCACTTGCTATGGATCCATTATAATAACAATGTCCTTGTTTTATTATGTTATAAATTTAAAGAATTAAGTTAAATTTAAATTATTTTACACTTTGTCATTATTGACAAAACCTTATATGTTCAAAAGTAATAGAATTATTACACTTAATGAAATACAAAATAGACTAAACAAAGTAAACATTAAAAAATTTAAAAATTGATACATAATTACAGATATTATGTCAGAAATAACACAAATTGAAAGCCCGAGTACATTTGACGAACAAAAACATACTGAACTTTATGAACAATTACATACTATATTTCCTAATTGTCCATTCGATGTTTGTTGTATAGATGATATAACTGAATTAGATAATCCATTTACATCAGAAAAAACTATAATTATTAAAGACGATAGGGCAAATGAGTATAACTATTATTATAGCAATTTTAGTAAAGATGAATTGTCACAATTTGTCGATTATTTGGTTATAAAACAGAAAAATAATATGCCTATTACATTGAGACAAATAATAACTGAAATGAGTAATTCTGAACATTATAATAATGATGTTGTAAAGGAAGACAATCATAGTTTTTTAGAGAGTTTTGAGAAAACAACGGATATAGAATATACTATGTTTTTTGGCAGTTAAATAAATGATAATAAGTTAAAATAACCCCATTATACTATAATTATATGGGTCATTGGGGCCTCTCCTTGATATATTACCGCTTTGATTACGATACAAACGTTCCTCGTAACACTCAAGAAAATCAGTATATTCAGGTTTAAATAAATCGGAATGAGTATCGCAATATAATTGTTCAATAATTATTGAATTATTGCATGATGTGTAATTACATGTACATTTGATACATTGTTGTTTTGTGCCATCATGGTACTCTGGGCAGTATATGGGTCTAATTTTCCTATCAAATATTTTGTTACCACATAATTCATTGACATGCTCTGTACATTTTAATCTTTCAGTCTTACAGTCTAATGAATTTATTTTTCCTGTACATCTATGGTAGTCACATAATTGTGTAGTACTATTTGATCTATATTTACAACTATCTGACTTACATTTTACCGTAGTTGCCATTATTACAAGTTTTTGTATATCTTTTGTAGGAAGTATTTTAATTGGATCACCAGGACATCTACGTGTTAATTTTCCTTTTTTATTAAGTAATAATCTTTTAGCATATTTGGTCTTTAGTTTTTCTGTACACTTATCGTGCGATTTATGTTCATTGCAATATATTTGATCAATAGTTATACTATTGATACAAGATGTAAAATTGCATGTGCATTTAGTACATTGTGGTTTTGTGCCATCATGATATTCTGGGCATATCACTGGATACTCTGTATCAATAATTTTGTTATTGCAAGAAAGATTGTTATGTAAATTACATTTATTTCTTTTGTTGATACAATGTCCATTATTACCGGTACATTTGTGATAATTGCAATATTTTGTAGAGGATTTTTCATAACAAAACCAAGATGAACATGTTGTTGATTTAGACATATGTTAAAATACTGAAAATCATTTTTTAATCCATTATCACCTTAAAGGAAAAACACTGATCATTCTATTATAACTTAAGATAGTCTACTTTCATTGCTTTGACATAGTTAAATGAACATTCTTTCATGTATTTATTCATCAATAGATCAATAAAAACTGGTTTTGAATCTATTTTCATTGTAAAAAGTACAGGGTGTGTTCTGAGAGATTCTATTTCTAAGAAAAGGATATTAATTCAACAATAAACGATATAAATAGTGATAAGAAAACGATAGGATATATAAACAATGAAACAATGTTAGTGATAAACGATCACCTAAAAGCACTGTTAACGGTTGAAAACA
>Ga0209119_1000568_pt1 | contig 37666 bp, 47 predicted proteins | sample COG_03_FD_184747 | JGI IMG/M metagenome (GOLD analysis project Ga0209119, IMG submission 184747) | Pelagic Microbial community sample from North Sea - COGITO 998_met_03 (SPAdes) (version 2) | ecosystem: Environmental > Aquatic > Marine > Neritic zone/Coastal water | place: Helgoland, sampling...
CCTCATCAATACGCACCACAGACTGCATGGGAATAAAGCTGCGCTTAACACCGGAGAATAGATTTTTTAATTTCTCTTCAGCAGGATCAACAATCATTTGCGAGCGCTCACCAAAGACAAATTCCTCAACCTCAAGAAAACCCCAGAGATCACTCTGAAAGACATGCTGAGCGTAAATCTCGAAGACCTCTTGCTGATTAAAAAAGGTGATTCTATAAATTGGCTGATTAGACATCAAAAACGCACACAACTACTGCTATTAAAGGCTAGCAATAATAGCACAACAACATTTTATAGCACGGCTTTATGTTGCGAATTGATGACGCACAGCTATAATGCGGAGCCTCAATATTTGATCAAAGATTAACCAATCCGATGACATCGAAATCTGTAAAAAAATTGCATATCGTTACCCATGGCTGCCAGATGAATGAGTACGATTCTGCGCGTATGCGCGATCTGCTCGGCGACAGTCATCAGATGGTTGCTACAGACGACCCCAAAGAGGCGGATGTTATTCTTCTCAACACCTGCTCGATACGCGAAAAGGCTCAGGAAAAAGTCTTTCACCAGCTCGGGCGCTGGAAGCATTTAAAAGACTCAAACCCAAATCTGGTGATTGGTGTCGGCGGCTGTGTCGCCAGCCAGGAAGGCGAGGCTATCGCCAAGCGCGCGCCCTTTGTCGACCTGGTATTTGGCCCGCAAACCCTGCATCGACTGCCGGAAATGATGGAAACCCGCAAGAGCGATGGCACGGTTGTGGTCGACATCAGCTTTCCGGAAATTGAAAAATTCGACAACCTGCCAACTCCTGAGGCGGACGGCGTATCCGCCTTTGTGTCGATTATGGAAGGCTGCTCAAAGTACTGTTCATTCTGCGTAGTTCCCTATACCAGAGGCGAAGAAGTCAGCCGTCCAGTGGCCGATGTGCTCGCGGAAATTAACGCGCTCGCCGAACAGGGTGTTCGCGAAGTTAATCTGCTCGGCCAGAATGTAAATGCCTTTCGCGGCGAAATGCCCGACGGCTCAGTCTGCGATTTTGCCGAGCTGCTGCCCTACGTGGCAGAGATTCAGGGTATCGACAGAATTCGTTACACCACCTCGCATCCGGTAGAGTTTTCCGACGGCCTTATCGAAGCCTATGCGCATATTCCAGAGCTGGTCAGCCATCTTCACCTGCCGGTACAGAGCGGCTCCGACCGGATACTGATGGCCATGAAGCGCGGCCATACCGCTATTGAATACAAATCAAAGATCCGCCGACTGCGCGAGATCAGACCGGATATCAGCATCTCTTCAGATTTTATTATCGGCTTTCCGAATGAGAGCGAAGATGACTTTGCGGCAACCATGAAGCTGATTAATGATATTGGCTTCGATACCTCGTTTAGCTTTATCTACAGCGCCAGACCCGGCACGCCGGCGGCCGACCTGCCGGACAACACTTCGGAAGCGGTGAAAAAACAGCGCCTTAAAATTCTTCAGGACCGCATTCTTCAAAATGCCGCTGAGATCAGCCGTCGCATGGTTGGTAATCAGGAGACACTGTTGGTAACCGGTATCTCAAAGAAAGATCCCGGGCAGCTACAGGGGCGCACTGAAAATAATCGCGTGGTGAATTTCCGCAGCAGCGACCACAGCCTGATCGGCCAGTTTGTTGAAGCCTCTATTACCGAGGCACTGCCCAACTCGCTGCGCGGTGATCTACTTTAGGCTACTTGCGTATAAGCTATCGTCTTAGAAGATAACGACTTAGAATTAATCATTTTAAGCAGCGCTTCTCTTATAATATCTGCTCGATAAAAAGAGCTTACGCTCTTCCATAGATCGCGCTATGCTTGTAGTAACCTAACTAAAAATGGATCAAAAGCACTCATTGAAAAGATTGGATAGCCAACCATCTGCCTCTAGCATTACTCTCGAGCCGAACGACGCTCGACGCCTTGCATCTCTCTGCGGTCAATTTGATGAACATCTTCGCCTAATCGAACAACGTCTCGGTGTTGAAATTCGCTCGCGGGATAATTTTTTTGCCGTTTATGGCGATGCCGAGGTAGCCCAACGCGCTAGTGAAGTGCTTTACAACCTCTATCAGGAGACCGCTCACTATGCCGAGCTATCCCCTGAGGAAGTCCACCTGAACTTACAACATTCAAGCCAATCTCTTAGCCCATCTAGCCCATCTAGCCCATCACTCAGAAAAGAGGCGCCTATGACGCAAACTACTTCCACCAGTAATGCGCAGCCCGTCGACAATGTCGAGAGCTTTACCGTTATCCGCACCAAGAAAGGCAATATCAAACCTCGCGGGTTAAATCAGCAGCGCTATGTGCGCGCGATTCAAACCCACGACGTCAACTTTGGTATTGGCCCGGCGGGCACCGGTAAAACCTATCTGGCGGTAGCCTGTGCGGTTGAAGCACTGTTGCGCGACGAGGTGGAACGCATACTGCTGGTGCGTCCGGCGGTGGAAGCCGGTGAGCGATTGGGTTTCTTACCCGGCGACCTGGCTCAAAAGGTCGATCCCTACCTGCGCCCGCTCTACGATGCACTGCACGAGATGCTCGGCTTTGAGACGGTCGCCAAACTTCAGGAACGCAACGTTATTGAGATTGCCCCGCTTGCCTATATGCGTGGCCGCACCTTAAATGGCGCCTTTATTCTGCTCGATGAAAGTCAAAACACCACCCGCGAGCAGATGAAAATGTTCCTTACCCGTATCGGCTTTGGCTCAACCGCAGTGATTACCGGCGATATGTCCCAGGTCGATCTGCCGCGCGGGGTCAAGTCTGGCCTGGTTCACGCCTGTGAAGTGCTAAAAGATGTTGAAGAAGTCAGCTTCACGCACTTTATTTCTCGCGATGTGGTTCGTCACCCTATTGTTCAAAGTATCGTAGATGCCTATGATACCCATGAAAAAGACGACCACTAAATAGACGGCTGCATAATTAACCAATGAATCTCTCTATCGACATTCAGATGGCCTGCCCATCCGAAGACGCTCCCGACGAGGACAGTATTAAGCGCTGGGCTAGCGCTGCTATTCGCGACGAACGCGAACAATCTGAACTCAGTCTGCGCATAGTCGACGAGCTGGAAAGTGCCGATTTTAATCAACAGTATCGCGGCAAAACCGGCCCCACCAATGTTCTCAGCTTCCCCTTTGATGCGGTTACTCCAGAGCCTCTGCCGATTCTTGGCGATCTGGTGATTTGCGCACCAGTGGTTAACCGCGAAGCCAGTGAACAACACAAATCCTCACAGGCACACTGGGCGCATATTATTGTCCACGGTGTGCTGCATCTTCTCGGCTATGATCATATTGAAGATACAGATGCCGAACAGATGGAAGCACTGGAAACAGCCATTATGTTGGGCTTGGAATTTCCACCCCCCTACGAATCCACAGATCGGCCTATAGACCGATCCATAACTCAGACCGGTTCATAAAGAGCCACTAGCGAGCAAAACCATGAGCGAAGAATCATCCAACAACACGTCAGAAAAATCTTTCCTAGCAAAGATTTGGCAGGTTTTTTCACCGAACCCGAAAAACTCTGACGATGTTGCCGATATGCTGCGCAGCGCCGAAAATGAATCGATTATCGATGCTAGTGTGCTGCAAATTATGGAGGGCGCACTTAAAGTCTCCGACCAGCAGGCGCGGGAAATTATGATCCCCCGCTCACAGATGGTGATTATTGAAGATGATTTTAGTCTCGAACAGGTTCTCGAAGTAGTGATCACCTCGCAGCACTCGCGCTTCCCGGTGGTTGGCGAATCCTCCGACGATGTTAAAGGCATTCTTTTAGCCAAAGAGATGCTGCCCCTGCTGCTCTCGGAAAAAGACTCATTTAACCTGCAGTCACTACTGCGCCCAGCAACCATTATTCCCGAGAGCAAACGGCTCAATGTCCTGCTCCAGGAATTCCGTGAACAGCGCTACCACATGGCGATTGTGGTCGATGAATACGGCGGCGTCTCCGGCCTGCTGACTATTGAAGATATTCTCGAAGAGATTGTCGGCGAGATCGAAGATGAAACCGACGAGCATGAACAGGCGCAGATTCAACACAAGATCGACGGTATATTTACTGTTGAAGCAATCACTGAAGTTGATGACTTTAATGAATTCTTTGATGTTGGCCTTGCCGACGACGAATTCGACACGGTCGGCGGACTGGTTCTTCACGCCTTTGGACGACTGCCCAACATTGATGAGACCATCTCTATTGGCGGCTTTGGATTTAAAGTAGTGGCTGGCGACAAGCGTAAAATCACTACCCTGGAAGTGAAAAAAATCACCCTATGATGCGCCTGGCCCGCGGGCAAAAGTTTCTCGCGCTATTTGTCTCTGGTGCCCTGCTACCGCTCTCGCTGGCGCCCTTCTATCTTTGGCCCGTGGCGATTCTCTCTATCGCGGTGCTATTTCGCACACTGCAGTATCAAACAGTAAAACAGGCGCTGGCAAAATCAGCCGTATTCGGCTTCGGGATGTTCTTCGCCGGGGTTAGTTGGGTTTATGTCAGCATCCATGAACACGGCTTTATCCCGGCACCGCTGGCACTGCTTGCAACCACATTATTCTGCCTGTTTATCGCGCTACTTTTCGCCCTACCTTTTGCCCTCAGTGCACTGATCCCCCAGAAACCCGCCTCCTGGCTTTTCGGGTTGCCGGCAATCTGGGTATTAAGTGAATGGTTTCGCAGCTGGATATTCACCGGCTTTCCCTGGCTCTACAGCGGCTATATCCACACCGAAACCTGGCTGAGTGGCTGGGCGCCAATTGGCGGTGTGTTGTGGCTGAGCTTTATCACCGCACTGGCCGCTGCACTATTAAGTCAGTTGAGCCAGCCCCAGAGAACTCAACGCAGTGTAAAACTGGCCTGTTTGGCAATTGCTGCAACTGTAGTGAGTGGTTACTTTCTACAGCAGGTAAACTGGACCCAAGCGACTGGCAAAAATCTCTCGGTAGTTCTGATTCAGCCCAATATTGATCAAAATAAAAAATGGAGCTTTGCTGAGCGTCAGGGCATTTTGCAACAACTGCAGACTCAGACCGAGCCCCACTGGGGTGCGGATATTATTATCTGGCCCGAAGCCGCAATTCCGGCAACGCCAAAATATGTCAGCGCTTTTCTAGACGATATGGATCGGCAGGCAAAAGTGAACCAAACTTCACTGCTAACCGGTATACCTATTTACGATGGCCGAAGAAAAGCCTATTTTAACTCCGTCATAACAATGGGCACAGCTCAGGGCCAATACGACAAAACTCGATTGGTGCCGTTTGGCGAATATGTCCCAATGGCGTCGATAATTCGTGGGCTGATTCGGTTTTTTAATCTGCCGATGTCGTCTTTTTCACTGGGCGAGACAGACCAACCGCTGCTAAATATAGCCGGCGAGAAGGTCGCCACGGCAATATGCTACGAGATTGTTTATCCCAATCTGGTGGCGAGTATGGCCAGAGAAGCGACCATGCTGTTAACGGTCAGCAATGATGCCTGGTTTGGTCGCTCCATTGCGCCGCGCCAGCATATGCAGATGGCGCGGATGCGCGCGCTGGAAAATGCCAAACCGATGATGCGCGGCACCAATAATGGCGTTACCGCGCTGGTTGACCACCGCGGTGTGATTAGCCAACAGATTGAACAGTTTAGTACCGGAGAATTATCCGGCTTTATTGCGCCCCGCACTGGGCAGACACTGTTTTCACAGACCGGCTCATGGCCGACAGTGATACTGATGCTGCTTATTTGTGCTGGGCTAATAGCCAGACAGCGAACAGCTGCTAACTAGAGAAACCAACTTGAGAAACTAGGCATGAAAACTCAGATTAAATTATTACTATCAGTAGTATTGCTATCCATCTCTGCCGCGGCCACCGCTCTCCAAGTAGGCGATCAGGCACCGGACTTTTTACTCGAAGCCACCGACGGAAAAAGCTACAGCCTCAGTCAATTTAAAGATAAAGAAGCCGTCGTTATCGCCTGGTACCCCAAGGCCTATACCAGCGGCTGTACTATCGAGTGCAAATCTCTGGCTCAAAATGGCCATCTACTAAAGCGCCTTGAAGTGGCTTACTTTATGGCCAGCGTTGATTCACTGGAAGATAATCAGGGCTTTGCCAAAGAGACTAAAGCAGATTTTCCACTGCTCAGCGACCCCTCGAAAGAAACCGCTGAAGCCTATGATGTGCTGGCCTTTTACGGCGTGCCAAAACGCCATACTTTCTATATTGGCAAGGATGGAAAAATCCTTTTTATCGATACCAATATCAAACCGGCCACCTCTGCTGAAGATATGGCAGCCAAACTTGAAGAGCTGGGTGTGCCGGCTAGAAGCTAGTACATTTTAACTGCTGTTAGATAGGCCTCTGTTACCCTATAATTCACGCCTATTTTAAAACCAATAAGCAGTGAATCTTCATGACCATGGAACAGCAATATCATCCCGCCGAATTAGAGCGCGAAGCCCAGCAATACTGGACTGACAATCAAACCTTTGAAGTCACTGAAGATCCAGATAAAGAAAAGTTCTATTGTCTGGCGATGTTCCCCTACCCCAGCGGCAAGCTGCATATGGGTCATGTGCGCAACTACACCATTACCGATGTAATCGCTCGCTACCAGCGTATGCAGGGTAAAAATGTGCTGCACCCGATGGGTTGGGATGCCTTTGGCCTGCCTGCGGAAAATGCCGCGATTCAAAACAACACCGCGCCAGCCAAATGGACCCATGAGAATATTGCCTATATGAAGGCACAGCTAAAGTCGCTGGGTTTTGGTATTGACTGGTCTAGGGAGCTGGCAACCTGCGAACCGGATTACTACAAGTGGGAGCAGTGGTTCTTTACCCGTCTCTACGAGAAAGGGATGGTGTATAAAAAGATGTCCACCGTTAACTGGGATCCGGTGGATCAGACTGTACTGGCCAACGAACAGGTGATCGACGGCCGTGGCTGGCGCTCAGACGCCCTAGTGGAGCGCAAAGAAATTCCCCAGTGGTTTATTCGCATTACCGACTACGCCGAACAGTTACTCGATGATCTGGATGATTTGGAGCACTGGCCAGAACAGGTTAAGACCATGCAGCGCAATTGGATTGGCAAGAGTCGCGGCGTCAATATGACCTTTGACCTGTCTGCCGCCGTTGGCGAGCACCAGAGCTTTGATGTCTATACCACCAGACCAGATACATTGATGGGCGTGACCTATTTAACCCTGGCCACCCAGCATCCGATTGCCCTTAAAGTGGCGGAGAGCAATCCAGCACTGCAGGAATTTATCAGCGACTGCCAGACCCAACAGGTCTCCGAAGCCGAGATGGCGACCATGGAAAAGCGCGGCATGGATACTGGCATTAAAGCCGTGCATCCCCTAACCGGCGAAACAATGCCAGTCTGGGTCGGCAACTATGTGCTGATGGACTATGGTTCCGGCGCCGTGATGGCGGTACCCGCCCACGATCAGCGCGACTATGAGTTTGCGAAAAAATATCAGCTGGAAATCAAGCAGGTGATTGCGCCGGCTAAAGATGAAGCCTGCGATATCAGCAGCGAAGCTTTTGTTACCAAGGGCATGCTAATTAATTCCGGAAAGTACGACGGTCTGGATTTTGATGGCGCCTTCGATGCGATTGCCGCGGCACTTGAAGAGTGCAATCACGGCTCGGTAACCACCAACTACCGCCTGCGTGACTGGGGCGTAAGCCGCCAGCGTTACTGGGGTTCTCCTATTCCAATACTCAATCTGGCTGAGGGCGGTGAAATTCCGGTGCCTCTGGATAGGCTGCCGGTAGTACTGCCAACTGATGTAGAAATGGATGGTATTCAATCACCGATTAAAGCGGATCCGGAGTGGAAGAAAACCGAGATCAATGGTCAGGCCGCTGAGCGTGAAACCGATACCTTCGATACCTTTATGGAATCGTCTTGGTACCACGCACGCTTTACCTGCTCCGATCTGGACAGCGCTATGCTCGATCCCGAGCGCGCCGATTACTGGCTGCCGGTGGATCAATATGTGGGCGGTATCGAACACGCTATCCTGCATCTGCTCTACGCACGCTTCTATCACAAACTCTTGCGCGACGAAGGTTTGGTCAGCAGCAGCGAGCCCTTTAAAAGCTTGCTCTGCCAGGGCATGGTGTTAGCTGAATCATTCTATAAAGATAATGGCGGCCGCAAAGAGTGGTTATCGCCACTGGATGTGACGGTTGAAAGCGATGAAAAAGGCCGCACTATCAAGGCCACTGAAACCGCGACCGGCGAAGTAGTTCACAGCGGCGGCGTGACCAAGATGTCGAAGTCAAAAAGTAATGGTGTTGATCCACAGACGGCCATTGATAAGCACGGTGCAGATACCGTGCGCCTGTTCACCATGTTTGCCGCGCCTCCGGAACAGACTCTGGAGTGGAGCGATGATGGGGTTACTGGCGCACACCGCTTTTTGCGCAAGCTGTGGACTATGGCCCACGCTCATTTAGCCTTGGGTGCTGTTGAGCCGTTAAATAAAGCGACCCTGAACGACGGGCAGAAAGATCTGCGTCGCAAGACTCATGAAACGATTAATAAGGTCAATGATGACTATGGCCGCCGCAACACGTTTAACACTGCTATTGCTGCCGTTATGGAATTATTAAATGAAGTCGGCAAGCTCAGTGACAATGATGCCCAGAGTATTGCTGTGCGTCACGAAGCACTGACTAGCGCTATTTTATTACTTTCGCCAATTGCACCGCATATCTGTCACTGCCTCTGGCAGGCGCTGGGCAATCAGGAAGCGGTTGCAGATGCAGCCTGGCCAATACTGGATGAGTCGGCGCTGGTGCGTAGCTCTATCGAGATGGTGATTCAGGTTAACGGTAAGGTTCGCGGTAAGATTCAAGTGGCTGCGGATGCGTCCAAGGATGCGGTTGAAAAACTCGCCCTTGAAGATAGCAATGTTCAGCGCTTTACTGAGGGCGTGACCATTCGAAAAATTATTGTGGTTCCGGGAAGACTGGTTAATATAGTAGCCAATTAAATACAGAGTTAAGCAGGACTGTTCTATGACTATGCAAAAATTATTACTCGCCGCAACGATTGTGCTTCTGTCAGCCTGCGGTTGGCAGCTGCGCGATGCTCAAGTCGTGCCGAGTAATATTGGCAGCCTGCATATTGCCACTCAGGCCGCCGATAATATTTTTGTTAGCGAGCTGACTCGCGCGTTGGATGTCTACGGGGTCGATGTTGTCGCCACTGGCGCAGAGGCCAACTACTCCGTGGTGATTGTCGACTTTCGCCAGAACCGACGTATAGGCACATTAAATGCCAGCGCTCGGGCAGCGGAATATCAGCTTAATGAAGATGTCGATTTTTTAATTACCGACTCTGTTGGCACGCCACTGACGGCACTGTTAACCGCGTCGGTTGAACGCAGCTATGAAATTGAAGAGAGCGATATTCTCTCCTCTGACAATGAAGAGCGACTGGTCAGAATGGAAATGCGTGAAGAGATTGTGCGACAGATTCTCAATCGTCTTAAAGTGCTGCCGACACAGAACCCATAGCCTATGAAAATTCGTGCAGAGCAACTTCAGGGACATCTTAAAAAACCGCTTCTGCCTGTCTATGTTATCAGCGGTGATGAACCCCTACTGGCTCAGGAATGTGCCGATGCTTTGCGTATAGCGGCAAGAGCGCAAGGTTTTACTGAGCGCGAACTATTTCATTTTGAAGGCAGCCCGCATACTTTTGACTGGAATCCAGTCATCAATGAATCCAATTCGATGTCGCTATTTTCGGATAAAAAGATTCTTGAAGTTCGCATACCCAACAGCAAGCCCGGCGATAAAGGCAGCAAGGCGCTAGCCGAAATCTGTGCCAACCCCAATCCCGATAATCTTCTTTTAGTGATCTTATCCAAACTGGAAAAAGGCGCGCAGAACAGCAAGTGGATGAAAACGTTGGAGGCCGCTGGCGCCCATATTCAGGTCTGGCCGGTGGATGCTAATCAGATGCCACGCTGGATTGGTCAGCGTCTTAAAGCAGCTAATATCAATGCCAATCAGGAAGCGGTACAGATTCTTGCCGACCGCGTTGAGGGCAATCTGCTGGCGGCAGTGCAAGAGATTGAAAAGCTAAAATTACTCGCTCCTGAAGGCACTCTAGATGGCACCACTATGTCATCGGTAGTGACTGATAGCTCACGCTACAATGTTTTTGAATTTGTCGACAAGATTCTGCTCGGCGATGCCCAATCTGCCGCCCGCTCTCTGCGTGGACTGGAGAATGAGGGGACAGAGGCCATACCTCTACTCTGGGCAATCACCCGCGAACTGCGGATTCTGGTCAAAGCCAGCGAGCTAGTTGCCAGCGGCGAAAAAGCCGACTGGGCACTGAAAAAATCCGGTGTCTGGGACAAGCGTATGCCGTTATTTCGCGGCGCGCTTAAACGCCTAAGACCCGCGCATTTGCGTATGCTGCTGCGTCAGGCTGGCGCTATAGATCGGGGGATTAAAGGGATGCGTCGTAATGCAGATGTCTGGGATGAGTTAGCGACGCTGGTCCTCTCTTTTGCCGGCAGCCAGACGTTGCAACCGAGTAATATTAAAGTGCTGCTGCAGAACTAGCTTTTCGATTGCTCTGGCTAACCTAAACAGCCAGCCATAAATAAACCACTAGCGTAATCACCACTGCACCCATCAAATTCAAGGCAAAACCCTCACGAACCATCTGCTCTACAGTAATTTTCCCGGTACCAAAAACAATCGCATTGGGCGCCGTTGCCACCGGCAACATAAAGGCACAGCTAGCGGAAAGTGCGGCGGGCAGCATCAACAGTGCCGGCTCAAAACCAGCGCCTAGAGCAGCAGCCGCAAGAATCGGCATCAACAGAGTTGTGGTCGCGGTATTGCTGGTAATCTCGGTTAAAAAAGTCACGGATAGCGCGACCACTGCGATCAAGACAATAATCGATAGTCGCGTAACGCCCGATAGGGATTCACCTATGGCTTCACTGATTCCGGTGACTGCAAAGGCTTTGGCGATAGCAATACCGCCCGCAAAAAGCAGCAGTACGCCCCAGTGAATCGTTGATGCTGACTCCCAGTCGAGCAACCTTCCACCACGGCCATTCGGCATTACAAACATTAGTACCACGGCGGTCAGAGCCACGGCGGCATAGTTTGCCGTGGGTAGATTAAACCAGCTACTCCAGCCGCCAAATGGCTCGCGCAGAGTAATCCATGCCAGCGCGGTAAGGCTAAAGATAATTAATACTCTAACCTCTTCACTGCGCCAGATACCGGACTGAGGAATTTCCAATGGGGCAGTTTTGCCAAGATGTCGGGTGATCCAGAGCCCGGCCAGAGGGAGCAACATCACTACCACCGGCAAGCCCCACAGCATCCACTGGGTAAAGCTGGGAATAGTCCCTGTGGCTTCACCATAAACTTTTAGGAAGACCACATTTGGCGGCGAACCTATTGGTGTGCCGAGACCGCCAATACTGGCCGCATAGGCAATACCTAAAAATAGCGGAACAGCGAGCTTTTTGGCGTTGTCACTATCGGAACTATCGAGCACTGCGTAAGCCACCGGTAATAACATCAATGTGGTCGCTGTATTGGAAACCCACATACTCAAAAGTGCGGAAGCAACCATAAAGCCGAATACCAATCGGCGCTGATCGTGGCCACCAAATAGATTGACCATATACAGGGCAATACGGCGATGAGCACCGCTCTTTTCCATGGCTTTGGAAAGCATCGCGCCACCCATTAGCAGAATAATCAGGGGGTCACCGTAGGCCTGCGCCACCTGTTTGCCATCGAGAATACCCAGAAGTGGAAAAACCCCCAAGGGGATCATGGATGTTGCGGGAATAGGAATTGGTTCGAAGATCCACCATAGGGCACAGAGGGTGGTTAGGCCGGCGGTTAGCGCGCCAGTGCGAGCCCAGCCATAGTGCAGCATTGCCAGGGTGACTACAGCTGCAGCCAATGGCGCCAACCATAGAGACAAGCGCCTCAGCTGAGGGGTCATTAGTCCTCGTCCTGCAAGGCAAAGTCGCCGCGTTCATAGGCAGCAACAATTTCCTCGGCTCTTTCACGATCCGCATCATTGACGGTGATTGAGAGATGCCCCAGCGCAGGAACTTCACCCAAACCGCCCTGAAGTGCGACACCGTTTAAATGAACCTGCAGTCCTTCTTGCTCCATCAAACCTTTAAGCAGTTGACCTACAAAGTAATCGCTGCCGCGATAAACCTCTATCATGCTGCTCTCCTATTCCAGAGTATTAACAGCCAAATTATCAATATGCCGGTTGAATTTGCCAGCATATCCCAACCCTCGGCCTGCCTGTAGGTAGTCATGGATTGGGCGAGTTCCATACTCAAACCAAAACCGGCTAATACCAGTGCCAGTGCCCACAGCGGAAATTTATTACTGTAGCCTCGGGCGCAAACAAAGAATAGCGCCCCATAGATAAACGCATGAGCAACTTTATCCTGCATCTGAAAGAGCGGTTTGCCACCGCCGGGCATTAGAGATATCGAGATGGTTGCGGCTATGCAGAGCCAAAAAAGGATTTGATACTTGTGCCGGCTGATCATTAGCGACTTTTCCTGTTGATTACATAGAGTCTAAAAAGGTTTGTAACTGCTGATAACGCTCGACAGTTCCCACATCATACCAGCTACCCGTATGAATACTGCCAGCCACGCGCCCAGCTAAAATTGCCGGCCTCAATACTTCTCGCAGAGGAAAGTTTTGCCCTGCACTGCTCTGGTAGGCGGCAAATAGCCCTGGTCTAAATACACTGATACCGCTAAAGGTGTAGCGCTGAGAGTCATTATAATCAACCAGATTACCATCCAGCGAAAAGTCGCCCTGCGGATTATGCTCGGGATTATTAACCAATACTAATTGTGCATCCAGTTCTGCGGGTAGAGCGGTTTCAGATAACTCGGCGAGAGGAAAATCACTCCAGACATCGCCATTAATCAGCAGAAAAGGCTGGTCACCCAAAAGCGCTAATGCCTGACGGATACCACCCCCGGTCTCAAGGGCCTCAGCTTCCCGCGACCAACTGATATTGGCACCAAAGTCACGACCATCGGCAAAATAGGCTTCGATCTGGTCACCGAGCCAACAGGTATTAATCACAATATCCTTAACGCCTATCGCCACCAGCCGATTGATATGGTGTTCAAGTAATGGTTTGCCATTAACCGGCAACATTGGCTTGGGCGTTGTATCGGTAAGAGGTCGCAATCGCTCGCCGCGCCCGGCCGCTAAAATCATCGCTTTCATAATGACTCAGTTCCATCGGTGTTTTGTTCGCGGCCGACCTCTGTGGCTGTTCGCCACTCTCGATACCATTGCTGGTTCGGCAATAGTGGTTCGATACGTTCAATAAACCAGTTATAAAAGGCCTGAGACTGAGGGTAGCGCTGTGCGGCTTCGAGGGTATAGCGAATAACCAGCGGCAGATCATTGAGATAGTCAGACTTTCCATCGCGCAAACTGAGACGGGCAAAAATCCCCAACACTTTGATATGACGCTGCAGTCCCATTTTGTCAAAACTGCATAGAAATTCTTGGTCGGCTGTCTTGTTGAGTGTCCCGGAGGTTTCCAGATGTTTCTTGTAAGCCAGAGCCCGCTTTTCCACCTGATCGGCGGAAAGGTGCAGATAACAGTCTTTAAGCAGAGAGACCAGATCGTAGGTTACTGGGCCTACCACGGCGTCTTGAAAATCAATCACCCCAAGACTATCGTCCTCAAGCAGCATCAAATTGCGCGAGTGAAAATCTTTGTGCACAACCACCTGAGGCTGATCGGCGGCGCTGTCGAGCAAGTCTTTATGGAGTTGTTGCAGCATCTGCTGCTCATAACTATCGAGAGAAATACCCAATAGCTTCGTAACAAACCATTCGCCAAACAGATCCATCTCAGCCTGTAAGTCGCGACGATCATAGGCGGGAAAAACTGCCGGCTCTGGAGCTACCTGCTGTATTTCCATTAGAGTCTTCTCTGCCTGACTGTAGCGCACAGTCACTTCTGCTAGTGGTTTTTCACTGCTCAACTCTGGCTGCAATAAGCGCATACCGAAATCTTCCAGAAGGAAAAATCCATCGGCAAAGTTCACCGCGAATATTTTCGGGGTGCGGATTCCATGCCGCTGAAATGCCAACGCCACGGCAATATAAGCCGGATTTTTTTCCTTGTCCGGCGGTGAATCTACAGCGATTAATGATGGCTGCCCGTGGATACGGAAATAGCGCCGAAATCCAGCATCGCCAGCGAGGGGCTGTAGCTCTAATGGTCGCTCAATTTGGTGTGAATCAGGCAAAAAGGCCGATATCCAATCAACAAATGCACTGCGTCGCTGATTATCTAAATGATTAATAGCTGTCTTTCTCCTATCCACTATTCAAGGCTATTTGTGGCTGACAATAACCACAGGCTAAAACCACAAACAAAAAAATTTATTCTATCTTAATTCAGCCCTCTACTCTGGCAAGTTATCAGGTAAAATGCCAGCAAACTATTTACCAGTGAACAGGCCATATCTTGAACGAGATTTCCTCCATTCAGCAAAGTCCTCTTTTTGTCGCCATCCAGCGACATAGATCTGCCCTCACTGGCATATTGACCGCTATCGCCGCCGGCGTTTCTCTCGCTGTATCAGCCGATGAACTCCAGCCGACCTGGAACTGCAGTGCCGATGCGCAGAACCAGTGGCAGTGCACCGAACAGCAAACCCAAATGTCCAACAACCGCTCAGAGCCCGTCAAACAGGGAAAAAGCCTTGCTAATCCCGACGAGCCAAGAGTTGCTGCAGTGCGCAACCTCGATTGGGTCGAAGCGGATCAGATGAATAAAGAGCAGTTGCTGACCGTAGCCGACAACTGTTGTGGTGCCTATATTGAACCAGAGAGAACCTACCCAGACGCAGACCTGGATCCGGAAGAGGCTTCGCTGCTGGTCAATGCCAACACCACGGAAACCCTCCCCGACAACGTGGCTCTGCTGGATGGGGATATTCAGATTTCTCAGGGCTACCGGCAAATCCGCAGCGATTCTGCACGCATAGACCAGACCAATCGCACCGTGGTGCTTAATGGCAAGGTGCAGTTTCGCGAGCCCGGGCTTCTATTGTTGGGCAACAATGCAGAGATCGATATAGACAGTAAAGAAGTGCAGATTGCAGATGCCACCTATGTTCTCCATGAGGCTTCTGTGCGCGGTAAGGCAAAAAATCTGCAGCGTACAAAAGATGGCGTTATCACTATTACCGATGCCACTTACTCGACCTGCGAGCCGGGCGACTCAACCTGGCAAATGGCCACTAGCGAAATTGCTATTGATCAGGAATCCGGGTTTGCGACAGTAAAAAATGCTCAGATGAGAGTAAAAGATATTCCAGTCTTCTATTTTCCTTGGATTAAATTTCCGGTTAATGATCGCCGCTCTTCTGGCCTGTTGTTTCCCGCTCTTCAGCTCAACAGCAGCAATGGTCTCGACTATGCACAGCCGATCTATTGGAATCTCGCCGAGCACTACGATGCGACCATTACCCCTCGCCTGATTCAAGAGCGTGGAATCGGCATGGAAGTGGAATTTCGCCACCTTTCCAGACATTCAAACACCGAGGTCAACGGCGCATTTCTGGGTGACGACAAGGGCGGTAAAGACGAAAAGGATATAGACCCCAATACCGGCCTGCCAGAACATCAGGGCGAGGATCGCTATCTGATGGGACTAAATCATCTTGGTGGTGTCGGCAAATCCTGGTCAACTTTTTTGGATCTCAATAGGGTCTCCGACAATGATTACCTGGGTGATTTGGGCAGCATGACTCGCGACTCCATCAGTCGGGTCAACCTGCGCCGCATCGCCGGTGCCACTTACAAAACCAAACACTGGGACTACCTTATTGAAGCGCGAGATAACCAGATCGTTGTCGATGGGCTGGAAGAGCAATACTCAGTACTGCCAAAAATTAATATCAATGGCTACTATCGTTTCGATAACAGTCTAGTGGTTGACTTAAACAACCAAACGGCTCGATTTGATCACGATGATCAAGATTTTGTCACCGGCAATAGAACCCGCCTGGACTACGGCATCAGCTGGGATAAGCGCTGGACCTGGGGATATTTCCGCCCGCAGTTTCGCGTCAAGCATCTGTCCTACGATCTTGAAAGCCAAAGCGATTCGCTCAATAACAAAAGCCCATCAGTTACCGTGCCGGTATCATCCATCGACAGCAGTCTGTTTTTCGAACGGGATGCCAGCTGGTTTACTAATTACAAGCAAACCCTTGAACCGCGACTCTACTACCTAAAAGCCGACTTTAAAGACCAGTCGGATTTTCCGGATTTTGATACTCGTGAATTCACCCCCTCCTACGACCGCCTGTTTCGCGATGAGCGCTTTAATGGTGGCGATAGAATTTCCGACGAAGAGCGCCTGACCATTGCTTTTACCACCCGCTATATAGACAAGACATCTGGACAGGAACGATTTACCGCCAGCATTGCCCAATCTATCAATTATATTGATCGACGTATAACCCTGTCGGCAACGCCCACAGAGAATGAGATTGCCGAACTGAGTCGCAGGCAGTCTCCGCTGGCCTTAAAACTGTCTGGGCGGATGAATGTTGATTGGCGTTTTACTAGTGATATTATCTACGACACTCACGATAATGATCTGGAAAAAAGCAGCTTTAGCTTGCGCTATAATGACCGCCAAAACCGGTTGTTTAATGCAACTTACCGCTCGACGCGACGCGACCCTCGGCTGTTTGAGGGTGTCAGTCTGGCGCAGGATATTCGTCAGGTAGATATCTCTGCATTTGTTCCCTTGGCGGGGAATTTTAATCTGGTCGGCCGTTGGAATCACGACTTTACCAACAGTCGCGAACTGGATGTTTTTGCCGGATTTGAATATAACAGCTGTTGCTGGCGGGCAAGTCTTGTCGCGCGTCGCTGGCTGGATCGCAGAGACGAGGTGTTGCGTCCCGAAGAGGACCTGACAGTCTCAAATGGAATATTTTTCCAAATACAATTTAAAGGTCTGGCTGGCTCCGGCGGTCGGGTTGACTCAATGCTCAACAATGGTATTTACGGTTATGGATCTGAAGAAAACTTGTAACAAAGCTCTGATTGCATTTTTGCTCGCAACAGCCTCAATCAGCGCAGTCGCCCAAGTTGAAATTCTCGACAGGGTCGTCGCAGTGGTCGATGAAGATGTTGTACTCGAAAGTGAAGTACAGCAACGACTGGCCACTATCTATATGCAGATTGAGAAATCTGGCACCCAGCCACCACCCCAGGAAATTCTCTTGCAGCAGGTTCTCGAGCGTTTAATCTCCGAACGACTGCAGCTCAATATGGGCTACAGCGCTGGCATCCGGATTACCGATGCAGAGCTCAATGAATCCTTGGGACGTATTGCCGCCAGCAATCAGCTGACCATGGATCAGTATGTCGAACAGATTCACAGCTCCGGCTCAACCCTGTCAGCGGTGCGCGAAGAGATTCGCAATGAAATGATCTTAAGCCGTGTTCAGCAGGGCTATGTGATGCGCCGCATCAATATCAGCAGCCAGGAACTGGATAATTTCCTCAGCTCCGAAGAGGGTCGCTTTATGACCTCTCCGGACGTCAATATTGGCCATATCCTGCTGCCTGTTCCCAGCGGCACCAGCACCGAGGAAGCCAATGGCATTTTACAGCGCGCCCAAGACCTGCTCAGCCAGGTGCAGAGCGGCACTGATTTCAAACAATTAGCTATCGCTAACTCTGCGGATCAAACGGCCCTTCAGGGCGGTGACCTCGGCTGGAGAAAAATGGCCCAATTGCCTGGGGTATTTATTGAGGCCGTTGAAAAGCTTGAGGTCAACACTGTCTCTGAGCCGATTCGCAGCGGGGCAGGCTTCCACCTGATCAAGCTTTACGAGCGTCGCGGTGGTGGCGAGAAGCTTATCGAACAGCACTTTGCCCGACATATTCTTATTAAGCCCAACGAGATCCGCGATGAGGAAACCACTATCAGCCAGCTCAATGAACTACGCGACCGGGTTACCGGCGGCGAAGATTTTGCTCTGTTAGCCAAAGAGTTTTCTGAAGATCCGGGCTCGGCACTTAATGGCGGCGAACTGGGTTGGTCAACACCGGGAATGTTTGTACCGGCGTTTGAGCAGACTATGAACAGCATTGCCCTTGAGGAGATTAGCGCTCCGTTCCTCTCTCAGTTCGGCTGGCATATTCTGCAGGTGACCGAGCGTCGTAATCAGGACTTCAGCGACAAAATTATGCGTAACAATGCTGAAAACCTGCTTCGTCAACGTAAGTACGAAGAAGAGCTACAGGTCTGGATACAGGAGATTCGCGATGAAGCTTTCGTCGAAATAAAAGAATCTAAAGCTAAAGAGTCTAATAGCACAGAGCTTGGAAAGTCATGACTCTACGCCTGGCAGTCACGCCAGGAGAACCCTCAGGCATAGGTCCGGACCTGCTGATTAGTCTGGTGCAAAATGGCTGTGATCATGAACTGGTTGCCTACGCCGATCCGCAACTATTACAGCAACGTGCTGCTGAGCTCGGCTTTAGCCTTGAGCTTCGCGAGCCCGGTGCAACCGCTAAACCACTGCAGCCCGGCGAGCTGGGCATAGTTCCAGTGTTGCTGGCAGAACCCGCCGTTGCGGGCCAGCTTAATAGTGCCAACGGTGCCTATGTGTTGGAATCTCTGGATGCGGCGATTGCCGACTGTCAGAGCAATATCTGTCAGGCGATGGTGACCGGCCCTGTCCAGAAATCCATCATCAATGATGCCGGCTTTGCCTTCACCGGTCATACCGAGTATTTAGCGGAAAAGACCGCGACGCCTCTAGTCGTTATGATGCTGGCTACGCCTGAATTACGAGTGGCTCTGGCAACCACCCATCTACCTCTGCGCGATGTCGCCGACAGTATTACTCAGGCATCCTTGACTCGGGTGATCGATATTCTTATCGCTGATCTACAGACAAAATTTTCGATACCCTCTCCGACTATACTGGTCTGCGGCCTAAACCCTCATGCGGGTGAAGGCGGTCATCTGGGGCGTGAAGAAATTGAAACTATCAGTCCGGTTTTACAGCGCTTTCGCGATCAGGGTGCCAATCTTATAGGCCCACTGCCCGCGGATACCTTATTTACCCCCAAACATCTTGAGCATGCCGATGCGGTGTTGGCCATGTACCACGATCAGGGCCTGCCGGTTCTAAAATATCAGGGCTTTGGCCGCGCGGCCAATATCACGCTTGGCCTGCCTATTATTCGCACCTCTGTCGATCACGGCACGGCGCTGGACCTAGCCGGAACTGGCAGCGCGGACAATGGCAGCTTGCACACCGCAATTGAGGTTGCAGTGCAGATGGCAACAAAAACTAACGGCGCAAAAAATTAATGAGTATTCAGCATCAGGCGCGAAAACGCTTCGGTCAAAACTTCCTGGTTGACCAACAGATTATCGGTCAAATTATTTCCGCGATTGGGCCCAGTGCCAATGACAATTTAATTGAAATCGGGCCGGGCACAGCGGCAATCACCGAACATCTAATCCAGCGCTGCCCAAGTATGAAAGTGGTGGAACTGGATCGCGATCTGGTAAGCTTTCTAACCGAGAAATTTTCCGCCTATCCGGACTTTAGTATTTTTAGTGGCGATGCCCTGAAAACCGACTTTGCCCAGTTTCATAACGGCCGACCAATGCGTCTTGTCGGCAACCTGCCCTACAATATTTCCACGCCCCTACTGTTTCACCTGATTAAGGTGCGCGAGCTTATTCAGGATATGCACTTTATGCTGCAGCTCGAGGTTGTCGAGCGTCTCGGCGCGGTGCCGGGCAATAAAACCTATGGCAGGCTCTCGGTGATGGTGCAGTATCACTGTCGGGTGATGCCGCTTATACCAGTGCCGCCGGAATCATTTCGACCGGCACCCAAGGTTCAGTCGGCCATTGTGAGACTCAAGCCCCACGGAACCAAACCCTGTACGGCCGAAAATGAGGAGCTGCTCAGCCAGCTAGTCAGCCACAGTTTTCAGCAGCGCCGCAAAACTCTGCGCAACTGCCTAAAACCCTACGCTGGGCATCTCGACTCGGCAGCCGACGAGATAGATCTATCCCGTCGTGCTGAGCAACTTAGCGTCGCTGAATTTGTCAGCTTATCCAACCATATCCACAACAGCATGACGGGAATCAAATGACGGACCAGCCAATTATTGTCACGGTAGACACGGAATATCTCAGCCGCGAATCAGAGCCTGATAAGCAGCGCTTTGTGTTCGCCTATCAAATCACTATTCACAATCAGGGTTCTGCACCGGCGAAATTACTCGGTCGCCACTGGATAGTCACCGATAGTAATGAAGCAAAAAAGGTCTATAGCGGCATGGGCGTGGTGGGTGAGCAGCCGTTAATTGACCCAGGGAAATCTTACCAATACACCAGCGGCATTGTGCTCGACACGCCGATTGGCACTATGCAGGGCCATTACACCATGCTCGATCAGCAGGGTGAATCCTTTGATGTCCCTATAGACCCGTTCCTACTCTCGACACCCAATACCGTGAACTAAATGACTGATTACGTCGTCGGAGATATTCAAGGCTGCCTGGATCCACTACTCAAATTATTGGACAGGGTAAACTTTGAACCGGCGACAGATCGTCTAATTGCTGTCGGTGATCTAATCAACCGCGGCCCCCAGTCATTGGAAACCCTGCGCTTCTGCAAACAGCTGGGCAACTCTTTTAACTCGGTACTGGGCAACCACGATCTGCATCTTCTCGCGATCTCTCAGGGCGTACGCTCGGCTACTCCTAAAGATACATTGAACAACATTCTCGACGCGCCCGATCGCGATGAGCTACTCGGCTGGCTACAACAGCTTCCCCTGCTATTATCTATTGGTGATTACACTCTGGTGCACGCGGGTATTCCACCGAACTGGAGTATCGCCACTGCGGCATCTATGGCTCGCGAAGTAGAAGCGGTTCTGCAATCGGATCAGGCGAGCATTTATTTTCAGCATATGTACGGCAATCAGCCAGACAGTTGGTCGGATAATCTTGAAGGGCCAGAGCGCTGGCGTTTAATCACTAACTATTTAACCCGTATGCGCTATTGCACTAGCTCAGGACAGCTTGAATTAACGGCCAAGACTGCGCCAAATAATAGTCAGGGGCTATTAATAGCGGATTTTGCTCCCTGGTATAGCCATCAACAGCGCCTGGCAGCTGAAGATAAAATTGTCTTCGGCCACTGGGCGGCTCTCGAGGGCAAAGACTGTGGAAGCAACCTATTTGCTATGGATACGGGCTATGTTTGGGGTGGTGCAATGCGCCTGATGAACCTAGACAGTGGTGAGCAGTATCACCAAAACGCCGATCCCGGCTAGTGATTATTTTGCCAACGGATTTTAATTGCTCTTTTAATGAGCTCATTCAATTAAAGAGGCACCAGATGTACAAATTTCCTATCAAGAAAGTCCTAACGCCCTTTGCAGCATTGCTTATAGTCGCTGCCTGTTCTGATCAGCCCGATCCCGTCCCTGAAAAAGACGCGTTGGCGCATATCTCCGGTATCGATCTGACCGGAATGGACAGGTCAGTGCGTCCCCAGGATGATTTTTACCGCTATGCCAATGGCAAGTGGTTGGACGCTACGGAAATTCCTGCCGATGAAGTTGGCTGGGGCAGCTATATGACCCTGCGCAAAGAGAGCCTCGAACAGTCCCGGGTGATTGTTGAAGCGGCTGCGACAGATCACCAAGATGATCCAGCGAAGAAAAAGATCGGTGACTTCTACAGCGCCTATCTCGATGAGGCGCGTATTGAAGAGCTGGGAGTCGCGCCTATTGGTGAATACCTCAACGAAATTGAAAATCTTAAAACCCATAGCGATATTGCCGCCTTCTTTGGCAGTGCCAATCCGGCCGGTATTGATGGGCCGTTTAATCTCTATGTGGGTCAGGACGATAAAGAAGCAACAAGCTATATATTACATCTGCTGCAGTCAGGACTCGGCCTGCCAGACCGAGATTACTACAGTGATAGCTCAGAGCGCGGCCAAGAAATTATTGGCAGGTATAAAACCTATTTAAAAGAAATCCTCGGCCTGTCCGGTCACCCGGACGCTTCCGGGGCTGCTCAGCGTATCTTTACTCTAGAGAGCCAACTGGCCGAACATCAGTGGAATAAGATCGATAATCGCGATGCAGATAAGCGCTATAACAAATTAACCGCGGGTGAATTTGCCAGCCTGCTGTCGAATCTAGATATTGAAACCTATATGGATGGCATTGGGATTGAGTTGCCGGAGCATGTCATCGTTGTACAACCGAGCTATTTCATCGCCTTTAACAATCTGTTCACTAGCGTTGATGTAGACTCTTGGAAAGATTATCTGCGCGCCAAGGTACTCTCTACCTACGCGAATTATCTATCGGCCAGTTTTGTACAAACCCAATTCGATTTTTACTCTAAATTTCTTTATGGCAGGCAGGAAGATCAGCCGCGCTGGCGCAAGGCGATTAGCTCAATAAATGGCAATCTCGGCGAACTGTTGGGGCAGCTGTATGTGGCCAAACATTTCTCACCGGAATCCAAGGCACGGATGATTACCATGGTCGACAATCTGATCGCTGCCTATGCGGAGTCAATCAAAAATCTCGAGTGGATGAGTGAAAAGACAAAACAGCAGTCACTGGTTAAGCTCTCCAAGTTCACCCCAAAAATTGGCTATCCGGATGTGTGGAAAGACTATTCTGCTTTAGTCGTCAAAGAGGATGATCTGTTCGGCAATATCCAGCGCTCTATGATTTTCGGCCACAATCAGAATATGGCTAAACTCGGTGCGCCAATTGATCGCAATGAGTGGTTTATGGCACCACAGGAAGTTAATGCCTATTACAATCCCGGCCTCAATGAGATTGTCTTTCCCGCGGCCTACCTACAGCCACCCAACTTTATCCCCGAAGCGGAGGATGCCTATAACTACGGCACGATTGGCACCACTATAGGCCATGAGATTGGCCATGGCTTCGATGATCAGGGCAGTAAATACGATGGTGACGGCAACCTTAAGAGCTGGTGGACGGATAAGGACCGCAGTCAGTTTGAACAGCGAACTAAGGGACTAGTCGAGCAGTTTAATAAGTTTGAAGCTCTGCCCAATCTGTTTGTTAATGGAGAATTGACGCTGGGTGAAAATATCGGCGATCTGGGCGGCACATCAATCGCTCTAAAGGCCTATCGGATGTCTCTTAAGGGAGGACCATCACCAGTGATAGATGGCTTTAGCGGTGAACAGCGGTTCTTTATCGGCAATGCCCAGTCGAGCAGAATTAAATGGCGTGATCAGATACTCGAGATTATTGTTAGAACCGATCCCCATTCACCCGATATCTATCGGATTAATGGGGTATTCCCGAATATGGAAGATTTCTACAAAACCTATGATGTTATCGAAGGTGATGGACTGTTCTTGCCGGAAGATCAGCGGGTCAAGATCTGGTAGTTAACCTTAGTTTCGAGATAGAAATAGCAGGCGAAAAAAAACCGGGCATTTAATAAATGTCCGGTTTTTTTTACAACGAATAAAGAGTTCTTATTCGCCAGTAGTCTCTTCAACATCAGCAACGTCATTAGCGGCACGATCAACCAGCTCAACGTAGGCCATTGGTGCATTATCACCAGAGCGATTGCCACACTTGAGGATACGTACATAACCACCTGGACGCTCAAGAAAACGTGGGCCCAAGTCAGAGAACAACTTGCCTACTGTCGCCTTGTTGCGAAGACGGTCAAAAGCTAATCGACGATTAGCAACGCTGTCTTCTTTAGCCAGAGTGATGAATGGTTCTGCAAAACGACGGAGTTCTTTAGCTTTAGGCAGAGTGGTTTTAATCAGCTCGTGCTCAACCAATGAAGCAGTCATGTTACGGAACATAGCTCTTTTGTGAGTGCCGGTCTTATTTAATTTGCGGCCACTATAGCGATGACGCATGTTCTTATTCCTTAGTTCGTTGCTTTCTCAGCAATGATATCTGTCAAAAACGTTAATTATAATTCTTTAAAAGAAAGATTAAACGAGTTCGCGTTCACTTTTTAAACTTGCTGGTGGCCAGTTCTCAAGACGCATGCCCAGAGAAAGTCCGCGTGAAGCCAAGACATCTTTAATTTCAGTAAGTGACTTCTTACCCAGATTTGGTGTCTTCAGCAACTCAACTTCTGTGCGCTGAATAAGATCACCAATATAATAAATACTCTCTGCTTTGAGACAGTTAGCTGAACGTACAGTCAGCTCGAGATCGTCAACAGGACGCAGAAGGATTGGATCAATCTCTTCTTCTTTCTCTTCAGGCTCTGCAGCAGTTTCGCCTTCCAGATTCACGAATACGGCCATCTGCTGTTGCAGGATGGTCGCGGCGCGACGGATAGACTCTTCAGGATCAATAGTGCCGTTAGTCTCTAACTCAAGGATTAACTTGTCGAGATCAGTGCGGTTTTCAACACGAGCATTATCAACGCTGTAGGATACTTTGTGAATCGGGCTGAATGAGGCATCTAACTGCAGACGGCCAATAGTACGATTCTCTTCATCAGTGATGCGAGTGTTCGATGGCTGGTAGCCACGACCGCGTTCAATGCGAAGCTGCATATTCAAGCTAGCTTTTCCAGAGATAGTTGCAATAACGTGCTCTGGATTAACAATTTCGATATGGCTGTCGACAGTAATATCACCAGCAGTAACAACACCAGGGCCTTTCGCACTCAATGTAACCGTAGTTTCATCGCGGCCTTCCATAACAGCAGCTACACCTTTAAGGTTGAGGAGAATTTCCATTACATCCTCTTGAACACCTTCGATAGCACTGTATTCGTGTTCTACGCCTTCGATCTCTACTTCAACAATCGCGCAACCTGACATAGAAGACAGTAGGATACGACGAAGTGCGTTGCCCAGTGTGTGGCCGAATCCGCGTTCGAGCGGCTCCAGAACAACCTTGGCGTGAGTAGCGCTGTAAGACGTTACATCAATATTGCGTGGGGTCAGAAATTCATTTGCAGAATTTTGCATATTTTTTCCCGTATTAGCTCAACAATTACTTCGAGTAAAGTTCGACGATCAGGTTCTCATTGATCTCAGCTGGCAGATCAGAACGATCAGGATTACGCGTAAACGTACCTTCCATTTTGTTTGTATCTACTTGCATCCATTCAACTTCACCACGCTGTGCGGCCAACTGCAGTGCAGTTTGAACTCGCAATTGCTTCTTTGATTTTTCACGGAGACCGATAACATCACCTTCCTGAACACGGAATGAAGCGATGTTAACTTTCTGGCCGTTAACCAAAATAGCGTTGTGGGCTACCAACTGACGAGATTCAGCGCGAGTAGCACCAAAGCCCATGCGGTATACAACGTTATCCAGACGACACTCAAGAATGGTCAACAGGTTTTCACCGGTGTTGCCTTTCTGACGAGCAGCATCTTTATAGTAGTTGCGGAATTGCTTTTCTAGCACGCCGTAAATACGACGAACTTTTTGTTTTTCCCGAAGCTGAACACCATAGTCAGACAGACGACCGCGACGCTGACCATGCTGGCCAGGTGCGCTATCTGCACGACATTTTGATTCAAGCGGGCGGACGCCACTCTTGAGGAACAAATCTGTTCCCTCACGGCGTGACAATTTACAAGTTGGTCCAAGATATCTAGCCATTCTATGTCTCTCTTACACGCGGCGCTTTTTGGGTGGACGACAACCATTGTGTGGAACTGGCGTCACATCCGTAATATTAGTGATTTTATAACCTGCATTGTTCAGTGCACGTACCGCGGATTCGCGGCCAGGACCAGGGCCCTTGACTTGAACATCGAGATTTTTTAAACCGTAGTCTTTTGCTGCTTCACCAGCACGCTCTGCAGCGACCTGTGCGGCAAACGGGGTGCTCTTGCGAGAACCACGGAAACCGGAACCACCAGAGGTAGCCCAAGATAAAGTGTTACCCTGACGATCAGTGATAGTAACAATAGTGTTGTTAAACGACGCATAGATATGCGCAACACCATCAATTACTGTCTTTTTGACCTTTTTACGGGTTGGTTTGCTTGCTGCTTTTGCCATTACCGTTCCTAGGAATTATCTTTTAATGGGACGACGCGGCCCTTTACGGGTGCGTGCGTTCGTCTTAGTACGCTGTCCACGTACGGGCAAACTACGACGATGACGAAGGCCGCGATAGCAACCTAAATCCATCAAACGCTTGATGTTCATGCTGTTTTCTCTGCGCAGGTCGCCTTCTACTTCATTGGCTCCAACAGCAGCACGCAACAAATCAAGTTGCCCTTCATCTAGTGCAGAAATTTTTGTGTCTTCTGCAATGCCCACATCTGCACAAATCTTACTGGCAGTTGGACGACCGATACCAAACACATAAGTCAGTGAGATCACTGCGTGTTTGTTATCCGGAATGTTGACACCGGCAATACGGGCCATTCACATTACTCCACTTATACTTGGGTTTAATCTGTATTCCCTAACCCTGCAGTAACACTGCAAAAAGGCGCGGTAGAATACCGATAGATCTGTCAAAAATCAACCTTAACCTTGGCGCTGCTTATGACGCGGCTCTACGTTACAAATAACGCGAACCACACCTTTGCGGCGGACAACTTTACAATTACGACAAATCTTTTTAACCGATGCACGAACTTTCACAGCATCACCTCTTTATTTACGGCCAACATTTTTAAGGTTGGCCTTTTTCATCAATGAATCATATTGCTGGGACATAAGATGTGACTGCACTTGAGCCATAAAATCCATCGTCACAACAACGGCAATTAACAGTGAGGTGCCACCCAGATAGAAAGGTACGTTGAAGTACACATTCAAGAACTGAGGCATCAGACAAATCAAGGTGATGTAAATACCACCAATCAGCGTGAGACGCGTGGTCACACTATCAATATATTTTGCGGTGTGTTCGCCAGGACGAATCCCAGGTAAAAACGCACCACCTTTTTTCAGGTTATCGGCAACTTCTGAAGGGTTGTACATCAACGCCGTGTAGAAGAAGCTGAAGAAAATAATCAGGCTAGAGAACAGCAGCACGTAAAGTGGCTGGCCTGGGCCTATTAACAATGCAATATCCTGCAACCATGCAGGTGCATTGGTCGCCGATCCAAACCACTGACTAATAGAGGTAGGGAACAGCAGTAAACTTGAGGCGAAAATTGCCGGGATAACACCCGCCATATTCACTTTAAGCGGCAGGTGAGAAGTCTGAGCGTTATAAGCTTGACGACCCTGACGCTGTGCGTAGTTAACGGTTAAGCGACGCTGACCGCGCTCAACAAATACTACGAAGTAGACAACAGCTACTGCAATAACAAGGATAAAGATCAGTGTTACTGGGTTTAAATCACCCTGACGGGCAGACTCTAAGGCCTGTCCAATGGCGCCGGGGATACCTGCAACAATACCAGCGAAGATCAACATCGAGATACCGTTACCAATACCGCGCTCTGTAATCTGCTCGCCGAGCCACATCAAGAATACTGCGCCAGCTACCAATGAGGAGATAGCCACTGCGTAAAACATAGTGCTAACTTCATAAGCCAGACCCTGCGAGGCGAAACCAACTGCCATCGCTGTACCCTGAATCAGTGCCAAGAATACGGTACCGTATCTGGTGTACTGATTGATCTTGCGGCGACCACTGTCACCTTCTTTCTTTAACTGCTCTAATGCAGGCACTGTCGCTGACAGTAGCTGCATAATGATCGATGCAGAGATATAAGGCATAACACCGAGAGCGAGAATACTCATTCTCTCGAGGGCACCACCAGAGAACATATTAAACAGACCAAGGTAGGTTCCCTGATTCTGTGTAAATAGTTCAGCCAGACGATCGGGATCGAAACCGGGTACAGGTATATGTGTACCGATCCGATAAATGATGATCGCAGCGAATAAAAAGCGAAGGCGAGCCCATAGCTCGCCAAGTCCTTTTTCATTGCCTACCGGCATTTTACCTGGCTTAGCCATTTTTTATTCTTCTACCTTTCCGCCAGCTGCTTGAATAGCAGCCAGTGCACCTTTAGTTGCGCCAACACCTTTCAGGGTTACTGCTTTAGTAACTTCACCTGAGGCAAAAACTTTGGCACGCAAGATATTGCTGTTGATCAAACCGGCTTTACGCAGCGCTTCGATATCTACAACTTCACCTTCAATAAGGTTCAGTTCAGACAATCTGATCTCTGCAGTAACAGCGGCTAGACGCGAAGTAAAACCATACTTTGGCAGACGCTTCTGTAAAGGCATCTGACCGCCTTCAAATCCTGGACGAACACTGCCGCCTGAACGAGCTTTCTGACCTTTGTGACCACGGCCACCAGTCTTACCAATGCCACTGCCGATACCACGGCCGCAGCGCTTGCCTTCTTTAATTCGACCCGGTGCCGGGCTAAGGGTATTCAGATGCATCTTAAGCTTCCTCTACCTGTAACAAATAATGAACTTTGTTGATCATGCCACGTACTGATGGAGTATCTTCTACTTCAACAGTGTGACCGATACGACGTAGACCCAAACCAGATACACAGGCTTTGTGATTCTGTAAACGACCAATAGTACTTTTGGTCTGGGTAACTTTAATTTTTTTCAATTGTGCTTTTGCCATGATCTTCTTCCAATAACTGACGCGTTTTCAACCGTCACTTAGTTGAGGATTTCTTCCACTGATTTGCCACGCTTTGCAGCAACATCATCTGGTGACTTCATATTTTTAAGTGCTTTAAAGGTTGCGCGAACAACATTTACTGGGTTGGTAGACCCGTAACACTTGGCCAGTACATTCTGTACACCAGCCAGTTCTAATACAGAGCGCATTGCACCACCGGCAATAACACCAGTACCGTCGGATGCAGGCTGCATATAGATTTTAGAAGCCGCATGAATACCCTTAGTTGGGTACTGGATAGTGTTGCCGTCGAGGGCGACATCTATCATGTTGCGACGCGCAGCTTCCATAGCCTTCTGAATTGCCTGGGGCACTTCACGTGCCTTACCGCGACCGAAGCCAACCTTGCCATTTCCGTCACCAACAACAGTCAGTGCAGTAAAAGCGAAGATACGTCCACCTTTAACCGTCTTTGCAACACGGTTAACCTGAACCAGCTTCTCCATCATTCCTTCAGCTGCAGAATCTTTCTGATCTGTAAAAGCCATATTATCTACCTATTAAAATTCGAGGCCGGCTTCACGCGCGGCGTCTGCCAATGCTTTAACACGGCCGTGATATTTAAAACCGCTACGATCAAACGCTACAGTGGTTACACCAGCGGCTACTGCACGTTCGGCAACTAACTTGCCAACTGCTGCGGCAGCATCAACGTTACCGGTGCTACCAGAACGCAAATCTTTTTCTAATGTAGACGCAGTTGCTAGAACTCGATCACCATCAGATGCAATTATCTGCGCATAAATGTGACGCGGAGTACGGTTGATACACAAACGGTTTGCACCTAGTTCGCGGATCTTCATACGGACGCGTTTAGCTCTGCGCTGACGTGAAACTTTCTTATCGCTCATCGTATTACCCTATTACTTCTTCTTGGCCTCTTTGCGTCTCACGTGCTCACCAGCAATTCGAACTCCCTTACCCTTGTAAGGCTCTGGTGGACGGAAGGCGCGGATTTCAGCTGCGGCTTGACCCAACATCTGCTTATCCGAGGACTTCAGTAAAATTTCAGTCTGACTTGGTGTTTCTGCTGATACACCTTTAGGCAGTTCATATACAACCGGGTGAGAGTAACCTAGTGTCAGATTAATCTTCGCTCCCTGAACTTGCGCACGGTAACCAACACCGACCAAATCAAGCTTCTTCTCAAAACCTTGTGAGACACCGGTAACCATATTGCTTACCAGGGCTCTAGTAGTACCGGACATTGCCCGTGAAAACTTGGCACTTGAACGAGCAGAGAATGTAAGAACATTTTCGTTTTGTTCAATTGTCACTTCAGGATTGATTGGCATCGCCATGGATCCAATCTTTCCCTTCACAGTTATTTCCGAATCACCGATGGTAACTTGCACACCACTGGGCAGTTCTACTGGACTATTTGCAACTCTAGACATCTCGTTTTCCTATCAGAATACGGTGCAAAGCACTTCGCCGCCGATACCGGCAGAGCGTGCAGCACGATCAGTCATCACACCGTTACTGGTGGAGACAATCGCAACACCAAGACCGCTGCGTACTTTAGGCACATCACCGCTACCTACGTACAGGCGCAAACTTGGCTTGCTAATACGTGTAATTTCTTCAATAACTGGCTTGCCTTCAAAGTACTTCAGCTCAACAGTTAAATTTGGTTTTACTTCATCACTGACGCTAAAAGCGCCAATGTAACCTTCGTCGAGTAAAACTTGGGCAATTGAGGCCTTAAGCTTTGACGCTGGCATAGTAACTTCTGGCTTGCTACGGTGATGCGCATTACGAATGCGGGTCAACATATCTGCTATTGGATCTTGCATACTCATATCGTTTGGCTCCTTTAACTTACCAGCTGGACTTAACTAGGCCAGGAATCTCACCGCGCATTGCTGATTCGCGCAGTTTATTTCGGCACAGGCCAAACTTACGGTAAACACCGTGTGGACGACCAGTGATACGACAGCGGTTACGCTGACGAACTGGGCTCGCATCACGCGGCAGTTTTTGTAATTTTGTTTGTGCATCCCAACGATCTTCGTCAGATGCATTAACGTCACTAATGATTGCCTTTAGTTCTGCACGTTTCGCAGCAAACTTAGCAACTGTCTTTGCGCGCTTTTTCTCGCGCTCGACCATGGATACTTTAGCCATTTATCTACTACCTCAACCTTTCAGCGGGAAGTTAAAGGCACGCAAAAGGGCGCGACCTTCGTCATCATTCTTAGCGGTGGTTGTGACAGTAATATCAAGACCACGCAACTTATCAATTTTTTCGTAATCGATCTCTGGGAAAATGATCTGCTCACTTACACCCATTGAGAAATTACCACGCCCATCGAACTGCTTGGGGCTAATGCCACGGAAATCTCGGATACGTGGGATAGCGATACTCACTAAACGCTCGAGGAATTCGTACATACGATCACTGCGCAGAGTTACCTTGGTACCAATCGGCCAACCCTCACGAACCTTAAAGCCTGCAATTGATTTGCGAGCCTTGTTAACCACTGGCTTCTGGCCAGCAATCAAGGTTAGGTCTGCAACGGCGTTCTCAAGTGATTTTTTATCACCAATCGCTTCACCAACACCCATGTTCAGAGTGATTTTGGTAATGCGCGGAACTTCCATCACATTCGCCAGACCCAGCTCATCTTTCAGCTTGGTAGCCAGCTCGTTTTTGTATACTTCTTTCAGCCTTGCCATTTCAATTACCTGTTTATTTAAGCGTCGACGGCTTCGCCGGTTGACTTAAAGACACGAATTTTTGTGTTATCTTCCTGGACTTTAAAGCCAACTCGATCCGCTTTGCTGGTTGCGCCATTAAAGATCGCAACATTAGAAACCTGAATAGGAGCTTCTTTTTCAATAATCCCGCCTGGAATACCAGCTTGGGGATTAGGCTTCTGATGCTTTTTAATCATCTGAATACCAGATACCAGTAGACGGTTATTTTCCAGTACCTTAAGTACCTTACCGCGCTTACCTTTATCTTTGCCTGCAACAACAATAACTTCGTCGTCGCGTTTAATTTTGAGCATTGCCATTTCTTAATCCTCGCTTACAGCACTTCAGGTGCTAGGGAGATAATGCGCATAAACTTCTCGTTGCGAAGTTCGCGTGTTACCGGCCCAAAAATACGTGTGCCAATAGGTGCGTTGTTGGCGTTGAGCAATACCGCAGCGTTATCATCAAATTTGATCAAGCTGCCGTCTTGTCTGCGCAAGCCTTTCTTAGTGCGTACTACAACTGCACTCATCACCTGGCCTTTCTTTACCTTGCCGCGGGGAATTGCTTCCTTAACAGTGACTTTAATAATGTCACCGACCCGAGCATAACGGCGGTGTGAACCACCCAGTACTTTGATACACATCACACGACGTGCACCGCTGTTGTCTGCTACATCAAGATAACTTTCTGTTTGAATCATTTTCTTACTCCGAACCCTTTACTGTCAGCAGAACTATTCTGCTACAGCACGCTCGTCAATATTGACCAGTTTCCACGTCTTGTCTTTAGAGACAGGACGGCACTCTGCGATCGTTACTAGATCACCTGTACGCGCACCATTATCTTCATCATGCGCTTTAATTTTTGTCGACTTAGTTAAGATCTTCCCATAAACCGGGTGCTTAACGCGACGCTCGACCAAGACAGTTACAGTCTTGTTCATTTTGTCACTGACGATACGACCAGTCAGAGTACGTGAGCTCGTTTTTAATTCAGACATCGTTATTCCCCTGCCTTCTGGTTAAGCACAGTCTTGATACGCGCGATGTTGCGACGCGTCTGCATAACTTTGTGGCTTTCGTTTAACTGACCAGTGGACAACTGCATACGCAGATTAAACTGCTGCTTGAGCTCTGCAATCAAAGCTGCTTCCAGTTCTTCACTTGTCTTTTCACGCAATTCGTTTGATTTCATCTTTACATCACCGTGCGTCTAACGAAGGTGGTTGCAATCGGCAACTTAGCCGTAGCAAGAGCAAATGCTTCACGAGCAATCTCTTCGCTAACACCTTCCATTTCATAAAGGATCTTGCCTGGCTGGATTAGTGCAACCCAGTACTCAACATTACCCTTACCTTTACCCATACGCACTTCAAGTGGCTTGTTTGTAATCGGCTTATCAGGAAAAACTCTAATCCAGATTTTGCCACCACGTTTAATGTGACGGGTCATTGCACGACGAGCCGCTTCAATCTGACGAGCGGTCAAACGACCACGGCCAGTTGCTTTGAGGCCAAACTCGCCAAAGCTTACCTTGCTGCCGCGTTGAGCCAGACCACGGTTACGGCCTTTGTGCATCTTGCGGAATTTTGTACGTTTCGGTTGCAGCATTTCGCTTTACCCTTATCGCTTGTTTCTTGTGTCTTGTTTCTTGGCAGGCGCTTTTTCAGCTTCCTCACCACCCAGAACTTCGCCTTTGAAGATCCAGACTTTCACGCCGATAATTCCATAAGTGGTATTACCTTCGGCTGTTGAATAGTCTATATCTGCACGCAGAGTATGAAGCGGAACTCGTCCCTCTCTATACCATTCTGTACGTGCGATCTCGGCGCCGCCTAAACGACCGCCAACCTGAATCTTAACTCCCAACGCTCCACCGCGCATTGCATTCTGCACTGCACGCTTCATGGCACGACGGAACATAACTCGACGCTCTAACTGCTGAGCTACGTTCTGTGCAACCAATGTTGCGTCAAGATCCGGCTTGCGAATCTCTTCAATATTGATATTTACTGCGCAGCCCATTTGCTTGGCAATCTCGTTGCGCAGTTTCTCAACATCTTCACCCTTCTTACCGATAACGATACCCGGGCGGGCTGTGTGGATAGTAATTCGAGCACTGTCCGATGGACGCTCGATATCTACACGGCTCACAGATGCATGAGCTAATTTTTTCGTAATAAAGTCACGAACGCTAAGATCCTGATTAAGCTTGTCCGCATAGTCCTTATTACCCGCATACCATGTAGAGGTATGCTTTTTAACGATACCTAAACGGATGCCAGTTGGATGTACTTTTTGACCCATGGAATGGTCTCCTGAACCTTATTCTACTTTTCAGCGACTTTTACAGTGATGTGACAACTGCGCTTAAGAATTCTATCTGCACGGCCTTTGGCACGTGGTTTGATGCGCTTCATAGTCATGCCTTCATCAACAAAAATCGTTGATACTTTCAGCTCGTCTACGTCTGCTCCATCATTGTGCTCGGCGTTGGCAATTGCCGACTCAAGCACTTTCTTAATAATATCCGCGCCTTTTCTGCCGCTGAATTGCAAAAGATCTAATGCATCTTCAACCGACTTACCACGAATTTGATCAGCAACCAGGCGCGCTTTTTGCGCTGACAATCTGGCTCCTTTTAATCTTGCTGCTACTTCCACAGTCAATACCTCTTCCGCTTAGTGCTTAACGCTTGGCTTTCTTATCTGCAACGTGACCTTTATAGGTACGCGTTGGAGAAAATTCACCCAGCTTATGGCCAACCATTTCTTCGTTGACTACAACAGGAACATGTTGACGACCATTGTGTATAGCGATCGTAAGACCAACCATATCTGGCAAGATCATCGAACGACGCGACCAAGTTTTAATTGGACGACGGTCATTAGCTGCTACCGCTGCTTCAACCTTTTTCACCAGGTGAAGGTCAACGAATGGTCCTTTTTTTAGAGAGCGTGGCACGTTTGCTATCCTCTTTTAATAATCTAATCGGCGCTTATTTGCGACGACGAACAATGTATTTATCAGTGCGCTTATTCTTGCGCGTCTTGTAACCCTTAGTTGGCATACCCCAAGGTGAAACAGGATGACGGCCGCCCGAAGTACGTCCTTCACCACCACCATGTGGGTGATCTACCGGGTTCATCGCCACACCGCGAACGGTTGGACGAATTCCACGCCAGCGCGATGCACCAGCCTTACCCAATGAGCGCAAGCTGTGCTCACTGTTACAAACTTCTCCCAATGTAGCGCGACAGTCTACGGGTAACCTGCGCATTTCACCGCTGCGTAAACGAACGGTTGCGTAAGCACCTTCACGTGCAACTAACTGAACTGAGGCTGCAGCACTACGAGCGATTTGCGCGCCCTTGCCCGGCTTCATTTCTACACAGTGAACAGTCGAACCCACTGGAATCTTGCGCAGTGGCAAGCTGTTACCAATCTTAATCGGCGAATCTTCACCAGACTGGATAACGTCGCCTGCAGAAACACCTTTAGGAGCGATAATGTAACGACGCTCACCGTCGGCATAACATAACAATGCAATGTGCGCGCTACGGTTTGGATCATATTCCAAACGCTCTACCTTGGCTGGAATGCCATCTTTGTTGCGCTTAAAGTCAACAATACGGTAGTGCTGCTTGTGCCCGCCACCAATGTGACGCACGGTAATGCGACCACTGCTGTTACGGCCACCGCTTCTTTTCTTCGGTGCCAACAAAGGTGCATAAGGCGCGCCTTTGTGTAAATCAGGGGTCACAACGCTTACTACAAAGCGGCGACCCGGAGATGTTGGTTTTCTTTTAATAACTGCCATGACTAAACCCTTACTCCGCTACTTCAAAGTCAATGTCTTGACCTTCAGCAAGACGAACATACGCCTTCTTCCAATCACTGCGACGACCCAAGCCGTTCTTAGTGCGGCGCGTCTTACCCTTGACGTTAACTACTCGAACATCATCAACCTGAACATCAAACAGCTGTTCAACAGCTTTTTTAACTTCCAGTTTGGTAGCGTCTGTAGCAACCTTAAATACAACCTGGGTTGCAGCGCCGGCTGGCATTGCTGATTTCTCAGTAACGTGCGGCCCTAACAACACCTTGAAGACTCTTTCTTGGTTCATGCCAGAATCTCCTCGAATTTTTTCAGCGCTGGAACAGTTACCAACACCTTTTCAAAATTAATTAAGCATACTGGATCAACAGCAGCGGCATCGCGCACATCAACCTTGTGCAGGTTGCGTGAAGAGAGGTAGAGGTTGTGGCTAACTTCTTCAGTCACAATCAATGCTTCCTTCAAACCGAACTCACTTAGCTTAGCAATCAAGGTTTTAGTCTTAGGCGCATCGAGATCAAACTCTTCAACGATAATAAGACGATCTTGACGAGCCAGCTCTGAAAGGATCGAACGCATCGCAGAGCGATACATCTTACGATTCAGCTTCTGAGCGTGATCCTGTGGCTGTGCTGCAAAAGTAGCACCGCCCCCGCGCCAGATTGGGCTGCGGATAGTACCAGCTCGAGCACGACCTGTACCTTTCTGAGCGTGCGGCTTGCGGCCACCACCAGAAACGTCTGAGCGATTTTTCTGAGCGCGAGTACCCTGACGAGCACCGGCCAAAAACGCTACAACAGTCTGGTGAACCAGATCCTGATTAAATTCTTTTCCAAAAGCGGCTTCGGAAACTGTAATAGTTCCGCCTTTGCCCTTGGGTGTCGCAATTGTTAATTCCATGGACACTCCCCTTTAAGCCTTGACTGCCGGACGAACAACAACATCGCCACCAGGAGCGCCAGGAACAGCACCCTTGATCAACAATAAATTGCGCTCGGCATCGACACGTACAATTTCAAGATTTTGTGTAGTAACTTGAGCATTACCCATCTGTCCGGCCATTTTCTTGCCTTTAAAGACTTTACCCGGCGATTGGTTTTGACCAATAGAACCAGGAGCTCGGTGAGATATCGAGTTACCGTGAGTAGCATCTTGCATGGCAAAATTCCAACGCTTAACGCCGCCTTGGAAACCCTTACCTTTGGAAGTACCAGTTACATCGACCATTTGGCCCGCTTCGAAGCGCTCTACCGTAAGCGAACCGCCTACTTCGAAATCTTCGCTGCTGCCTTCGGAACGAAATTCCCATTGACCGCGGCCAGCCTCAACGCCTGCTTTGGCGAAGTGACCTGCTTTAGGTTTACTTACTCGGGATGCTTTACGTGATCCAGTAGTGACCTGAATAGCTGAATAGCCATCAGTCTCTACGGACTTAATCTGGGTGACATGATTAGGTGTGGCTTCTACAACCGTAACCGGAATAGAAACACCGTCTTCAGTGAATACGCGAGTCATGCCGCATTTGCGACCAACTATACCTATACTCATTTTCTCTAGCCTCTCAAGTGTACGGGGCTGTTACCCGCTACGGCTGCCTATTTCAAGGCATTACACTTTCTAAGTTTGCCCGACAGACTTCTGTCGAACCGCTGCAGTCGCTATCAGCTTAAGCTGATCTGAACTTCTACGCCTGCCGCAAGATTCAGTTTCATAAGCGCATCAACAGTTTTTTCTGTTGGCTCGACAATGTCGATTAAACGCTTGTGCGTGCGAATTTCGTACTGGTCGCGCGCATCTTTATTTACGTGTGGAGAAACAAGTATCGTGTACTTCTCTTTCCGAGTCGGCAGAGGAATTGGTCCTCTGATCTGCGCACCTGTGCGCCGTGCCGTTTCAACAATTTCCTGTGTAGACGTATCGATCAACTTGTGATCAAACGCCTTGAGGCGAATCCTGATGCTTTGGTTTTGCATGGAATCGAAACTCCGCTATTTCTTCTAATAACTTCAAGGCGATGGTTCCAGCCTCGAAAAAGGAGCGCGAATTCTAGTGCCGCTCCCCAAGACTGTCAAGCAATTAAACGCCTGAAGCTAAATTAATTAAATCCTCTTGGCTAAACAATCAACTCTCTTTAGCCAGAGGGCAAAAAAGGGGCCCAGAAGGCCCCTTTTTACTCGGTGTAGCTATTACTCGATGATCTTGGCAACAACACCCGCACCAACAGTACGGCCGCCTTCACGGATTGCAAAACGCAGTCCGTCTTCCATCGCAATCGGGTGAATCAACGTAACTTCCATCTGTACGTTGTCACCAGGCATTACCATTTCTG
>Ga0209119_1000569_pt1 | contig 37632 bp, 35 predicted proteins | sample COG_03_FD_184747 | JGI IMG/M metagenome (GOLD analysis project Ga0209119, IMG submission 184747) | Pelagic Microbial community sample from North Sea - COGITO 998_met_03 (SPAdes) (version 2) | ecosystem: Environmental > Aquatic > Marine > Neritic zone/Coastal water | place: Helgoland, sampling...
TTATTTCAGTCTTTGTTGTAAATAAAAAATACATGCACGAAGTGCATAGGATTGTATATACAGCCGTGGTATCGATCGGGGATCTGCAATCCCTCATTGCCCACAGACGAGAAAAAAATAAACTAGCATAGTTAGTTGGCTTTTGCTATTTTAAAATGGGGCATACCAGGGATATCTAATCCCTTACAATCCTGATCAACTCTAGTCAGAATTATTTGTTTTTTTAAACATGCATTAAATAGTGTACTTAAACGATAGGGATACTACTTTGAAATCATTCTTTTATTGTAATTTGTGCTGATGATATAAATTAGTTAATTTTAATTATGGATATTCAATTAATTGATAAAAATATTTTAGAAGGAAATAGTTTTGGTCTATCAGATGCAAGACCTTCAATAGAAATTGCTCATTCCATCAGGAATTCTGAAATTATACCAAATAGTAATTTAAAACATAAACTTTTACCCTAATGAATTTAACTGTTATAGGAAGTGGTTACGTTGGTTTGGTGTCGGGAACTTGTTTTGCAGAAATGGGAAACAAGGTCATCTGTGTAGATGTTAACGAAGATAAAATTCAACAATTAAAAAACGGAATTATTCCAATTTATGAACCAGGACTTAGTCCAATGGTCCATAAAAATACAAAAAATGAGAATCTACAATTTTCAACTTCTCTAAAAGAAAGCATTCAAAATGCTGCCCTTATTTTTATAGCTGTTGGAACCCCTATGGGAGACAATGGTTCTGCAGATTTGCAATATGTTATCTCTGTAGCCAAAAAAATAGGACGGCACATAACACGTGAAGTTGTTATTGTAGATAAGTCTACAGTGCCCGTAGGTACTGCCGATAAAGTCAAAGAAACCATACAATTAGAGTTAGATAACAGAGGTTTAAAGTTAGCATTCCATATGGTCTCTAATCCTGAATTTTTAAAGGAAGGAGATGCAATTAATGATTTTATGAAGCCAGATAGAGTAGTTATTGGGTCAGATTCAGCAACTTCCTTAAATCTAATGAAACAATTATATTCTCCTTTTTTTAGAACTAACGACAGATTTATAACCATGGATATTCGTTCAGCTGAAATGACCAAATATGCAGCAAATGCCATGTTAGCTACTAAAATATCTTTCATGAATGAAATTGCTAATATTTGTGAAAAAGTTGGAGCTGATGTAAATCAGGTTAGGCTCGGTATTGGTTCTGACAAAAGGATAGGTTACAGTTTTATTTATCCAGGTGCAGGTTATGGTGGTTCTTGTTTTCCAAAAGATATTAAAGCTTTAAGAAGAGTAGCCAAAGCTCATGATTATGATGCATCATTGATTACCGCTGTAGAACACGTGAATGATCGTCAAAAATTTGTCATATCAAAAAAAGTTATTAAAAGATTTGGAGAAGATTTATCTGGAAAAGTTTTTGGTATTTGGGGCTTAGCCTTCAAGCCTGGAACAGATGATATGAGAGAATCACCAGCTATTTATGTGATTGAAGAACTAGTTAAAAGAGGAGCTAAAATAGTAGCTTATGATCCAAAAGCTATGGAAGAGGCGAAAAACCATTATTTAAAAGGTATTAATGAAGTTACGTATGTAGAATCAAAATATAAGGTTTTGAAAAATGCTAATGCCCTTATTTTATTAACGGAATGGAAAGAATTTAGATCACCGGATTTTGATGAAATAAAATCTCAATTAGTATCTCCTGTAATTTTTGACGGTAGAAATCAATACAATGCATTTAACATTGAAAAAGATGGTTTTGAATATTTTCAAATAGGTAAAACATCTATCTAAATATTAATTATTCCCAAATGTATTTAAATTATTTTTTTGATTATTAGAAACTTTTTTTTGATAATTTAGGATGTTAGCTTTATCATTTTTAATTATTAAAAAAATTGAAAAAAAAAATATATATAACTTATAATATAATATATTTGTAACTGAAAAAGAAATTATAAATATGTTAGACATTGTCATTCTCGAAAATAGGAAAAAAATCTTTCCTCGCTACACAAACTTTTTTTTATTATCATTACTCCCCATAAATAGGGAGTAGATAATTTAACTAATTATAGTTATTGATTAGTTTTGATTATTTTTAGATATTTGCAAAAAAAATATTTATCAATCATTTTATCAAGAAATCTCTTATTTAAATTTTCTTAAATTTACTAGATAAATGCATAATATGAATTCAAATAATTTTATAATTAAATAATACACCATGCATCATAAATTCTTACAGTATACATTTATTATTATTTCTTTCTTGTTTTCAACAATTACATTCTCTCAAACAGAGCAAGATGTGATTTCAGAAGCTAACCGATTGGAAATAAATTCTAGAGAAAAGGCTATAAAAGAATTATCAGCTAGAGGCATTAGTGAGTCTCAAGCAAAAGAAATGGCTCAGTTAAGAGGGATAGATTTTGACACTTTCCTTGATAATTATCTGAAAAATAACAAAGTTAGTTCAAAAGTGGCAAAAACAACTGTTTCTAATGATGTAGTAACTGATTTAAAAGTAACATCTGCTCCAGTAGTTGTTCCTGTTCCAACAATACCAAAAGTAGTGGTTGAAAAGGATATTAAAAATTATTTCGGATATGATATTTTTGTAAACAACCCTTTTGGTCAAAAAGAGTATTTGTTAGGAAATATTGATGAAGGTTATATTTTAGCACCCGGAGACGAGTTAAGAATCACTGTTTTTGGTGATAACAACCTTGAGTTTGTTTCTAAAATTGACCTGAATGGTAACATATCTTTTCCAAATTTAGGTGTCTTTTTTGCTGCAGGTAATTCTTTTGTAACTGTAAAAAATAGATTAAAAATATTTTTAGGAAAATACTACAGCGGTTTATTATCATCACCCAATCGTACATTCTTAGATGTTTCCCTTACCCAGATTAGACCCGTAAAAGTATCTGTTTTGGGTAATGTAACTACTCCAGGTCCACATTTAGTAAATGGGTTGGCAACAGTCTTAAATGCATTATATGCTTCGGGAGGTATAAGTACCTCAGGAACATTAAGAGATATTAAAGTGTACAGAAATAACAAACTCATAAAAACGATTGACCTATACGATTACATTACGCAAGGAAATATAGATCAAGATATTAGACTTGCTAACAATGATATTTTATTTGTAGGCCCTCGTTTGTCATCAGTTACCCTAAGTGGAACTGTTAAAAAATCGGCTATTTATGAATTAAGACCAAATGAATCCTTACAAGATTTATTTCAATATTCTGGAGGTTTGCCCGTTGGAGCTTCTCTAAATAATGTGAATGTTTCTCGAATAAAGCCATTTAAAGATCGCGAGCAGGAGTTAGTGTTTGATCGTTTTTTAACAACCATTAATTATTCAGATTATAAAAATAATAAAAAACAAAACTTTATTTTAACAGACGGTGATGTTGTAAATGTGAAAACTATTTTAAGCAAACAAAAAAACAATGTTACTATCTCAGGAAATATATATGCCCCAGGAACATTCGCTTTGAATGTTTATAAAGATCTTAAAACGTTAATTTTAGATGGCGCAAAAGGTCTAAAACCTAATACATACTTAGATAAAATAGATATTAATAAAGAAGATGAGAACGGAACCCTTTCCTATAAAACCTTCAACTTACAAAGTATTTTAAATGGAGAGATTAAAGTTATATTAGATGAAAATGATCAAGTTAAGATTTATTCTTTAGCTGAAGTAGAGGGATCGAAAACCGTATCAATATCTGGATATGGTGTCAGGGGCAAAACAGTTACTATTAGAGAAAACTTTTCTTTATTTGACTTAATTTTTCAATCCGTTTCTTATGATGAATTAGAGTTTCAATCTAAAGTATTAACAAGTCGTTTAGATTTAAAGAGATTTGATGAGCAGACCGGTTTGTACAATTTAACTCAATATAGTTTAGATAGGCTAGAAGATTTAAAAGCTACCTATTTAATGCCAAAAGATGAGGTGGTGTTATATACCAAGTCTGTAACTCAAGACATCACACCTACTTATAAAGTTTTAGGAAAGGTTTCTAGTCCAGGTGAGTTTTCTTTAGGGAATACGACCTATGTTGAAGATGCCATTCTAATTGCAGGAGGTTTTTTAGATGTAGCAGATCAAACATTTGTGAACATCAATCGCATGGATAGAGATTTAGAGAAAGGAACCTATTCTAAATTGAATAAATATCAGTTAGATATAGATTATATGTTAGGGAATAAAGATAAACCATCTAACCCCTTTATTCTAGAAAATAAAGATATCATAACTGTTATTTCACCTATTAGAGCATTAGGTCAACCAATTGTTTCTATTGAAGGAGAGGTCAACTATCCTCAATTAATTATTATAGAGAGTGATAGAGTAGCATTGAACAAAATGATTGATTTAGCAGGTGGTTTGACTCGTAATGCTAGCCTCAGAAGTTCTTATATTATTAGAGATGGTTCAAAGGTTCATTTGGATTTAAATAAAAAACTAGATTTTAAAACAACTACTCTTGTAGATAATGATATCATAGTAATCGGTTCAACTCTAGAGACAATAAAAACCTCAGGAGCGCTTTTGAATCCCACAAATTTTATTTGGAATGAAGGTAAAAGAGCAAGATATTATATTAGAAAATCTGGTGGTACCAAGAAACGGATTGAAAGCATGGAAGTAAGACAAGCTAATGGAAAAACAGAAAAAATAGGCTTGTTTAAAAACCCAACCATATATCCTGGTTCTCAAATAATAGTCACCGAAAAACCAACAAAAACTAAAGATGGTAATGTAAATAAATTTATCGATAATTTTATAAGGATTTTTGGAGTAGTCACGGGAGCTTTAACAACTATAATTTTAACTAAAAACTTATAGAGGTATGAATAGTTCTCAACAACCACATATAGAATCAGAAGACCAGATAGACTTCATAGCTCTAATTTCTAAAGTTTGGGAGTGTAGAAAATTTGTTATCAAATCAGCTATAGTTGCAGCTGTTATTGGTGTTGTAGTAGCTATATTTACCCCTAATACCTATAAAGCCTCTTCCATGTTTATCCCAAACTCTAGTGGAGGTTCTTCAGGAAGTAGTAGTGGTTTAAAAGGATTAGCTTCATTAGCAGGAATTAATATTGGTTCTAGTATGGAGGGTGCTAAAGAGATTTCACCGTTGTTATACGGAAAAATTTTAGAAAGTTTCACCTTTAAAAAAGAATTATTAGAGGCACCACTCAATAACTTAGGAGAGGTAACTTCTTTAAGAAAATTTTTAGAAAATGAAGCTTCTTCATCCTCTTTTTTTGGTACAGTAAAAGGTTATACCATTGGATTACCATCAAAAATTATTGGATGGTTAAAATCTGAATCCAAAGAAGCCTCTTTACAATCTATAGAGGGGTTAAATACCCTCACTGAGGAAGAGGTTGGTTATTTTAAAACGATTGATGCCATGTTAAAACTAAATATCAATGATAAAGAAGGGTATTTAGAAATAACAGCTACTAGCAAGCTTCCTCAACTAGCTGCTCAGTTGGTTAAAAATGGAGAAAATATCCTACAAAATCAAATCATTGCCATTAAAACTAAGTCTAGTTTAGAGTTACTAGCTTATCTTCAAGAACAATATACCATAAAAAATAAACTTTTAATTGAAGCACAAGATAACTTAGCTAATTTTAAAGATAGAAATTTAAACATCTCTAGAAGTAGTTTTTCGAATTCGCAAACTCGTTTAGAAGCAGAACTTCAAGTAGCCACTTCTGTATTTCAAAATGTAGTTACTCAGTTAGAGCAGGTAAAATTACAAGTGGCAAAAGACACCCCAGTGTTTTCTTTTTTGAAGCCAGTGTCGGTTCCAATAGAAAAATCTGCTCCAAAACGTAGTGCCATTGTAATTACTTGGTTGTTTTTAGGAGTAGTTATTAGTATTGGTTATTTGTTTGCTAAAGAACCATTGACAGACATAATCAAGCAAATAAAAAACAATCCATCATAAATGACAACCCAAGATTCTAAAAAATGGTTTGTATTGAACACTAGACCCAGAACTGAAATAAAAGTCTCCCAAAGACTGTCGGTTTTGGGGATAGAGAATTATACTCCAACTAGAATTGAAGTTAGGCAATGGTCTGATAGAAAGAAAAAGATATTAGTGCCATTATTGACTTCTATGGTGCTTGTGAGTATCCATGAAAAAGAGGTAAACAAAGTATTTGAAGTTGCCGGAGTGGTTCGATATTTATTTGAGAAAGGGAAACGAGTTGAGGTTTCTCAGGACGAAGTGTTTGCGATGAAATATTATATAGAGAACACCTATCATTCAAATAAAAAAGAGTTGGCGGTTGGTGAAACTGTCAAAGTCCCTATATTAGAAGAGGAAGCAACTGTAATCTCTGTAAAAGGAAAAAATTGTTTGGCTCAGTTAAAAAAACTAGGAGCTATCGTGTCATTTCAACTGAATTAATCAGTTGTTTTTTTTGGTTATGATTTTCCATTACTGTGAGTAGTGAGGGCGAAGCCGTATCTTAGAAAAATATTTATAGCTTCAAATAAGCTGTCAAAAATAAGAGTTAACAAAAATAGACTATCGGTGTTAGTCAAAAAAAACTATTTAAGTGTGAATAAGATTCAAATGGTAGACCTTAAAGGTCAATATGTTAAAATAAAAAATCAAATTGATAAAGCAGTTATTCAAACTATTGAATCAACAGGTTTTATTAATGGCCCAATTGTTAAAGAGTTTTCTAAATCATTGGAACAATATCTTGGAGTTAAACATGTAATTCCATGCGCTAATGGAACAGACGCCCTTCAAATCGCACTGATGGCATTATCTTTAAAGCCAGGGGATGAAGTAATTTGTCCTTCTTTTACTTATGTAGCAACAGCGGAAGTTATTTCTCTTTTGGGATTAACCCCTGTAATGACAGACGTAGATCCAAATACATTTAACATTACTGCTGATATAATTAGACCTCACATAACAAGTAAAACAAAGGCAATTGTACCTGTTCACCTTTACGGACAGTCTTGCGATATGGAGGGAATTATGAATTTAGCTAAGGAGTATGGTTTATTTGTAGTTGAGGATAATGCTCAAGCAATTGGAGCTAAATATACTTTTAGTGACGGGACTTTGAAAAGCACAGGGACTATTGGTCACATAGGAACTACTTCTTTTTTTCCATCGAAAAATCTAGGATGCTATGGAGACGGAGGTGCAATGTTTACAAATGATGATAAAATTGCTAAAAATCTTAAAATGATATCTAATCATGGTCAAGAGGTAAAGTATTACCATAAAATTACAGGTTGTAATTCCAGGTTAGATTCAATTCAAGCTGCAATTTTAAATATTAAATTAAATCATTTAGATAGCTATGCTGACTCAAGAAATAAAATGGCTAAAAATTATGATGAAAACTTTTCAGAAATTAGTGAACTATCAATACCAAAAAGGCAATACAATTCAACGCATGTCTTTCATCAATATACATTAAAGATTGAGCCCGAATTAAGAAGTTCTTTAATTGATTTTTTAAATGAGAATAAGATTCCAGTAATGATATATTATCCAGTTCCACTTTATAAACAAGATGCATTTCGTAAGTATGTAAACAGTCGATTTACAATAGAAAATGTAGAACAATTATGTAGTAGTGTATTTTCATTGCCTATTCATACTGAATATGAGAATTCATCACAAGAATTTATTATCAATAAAGTAAAAGAGTTCTTCAATAGATAAAATAAAATTACTAATATTATAAAGTGAAAGTAAATTTAAGTAAGAAAAAGATTTTAATTACTGGTGGTGCCGGATTTATTGGTTCAAATTTATGTGAAGCATTACTTAATAAAAAAAATAAAGTAGTCTGTTTTGATAATTTTGCAACAGGTAAAAGAGAAAACATAGAAGAATTTCTCGAAGATCCTAATTTCGTTTTAATAGAAGGAGACATAAGAAAACTAGAGGATTGCCTAAAAGCAACTAAAAATATTGATTATGTTTTACATCAAGCTGCTTTAGGTTCTGTCCCGAGATCGATTAAAGATCCAATTACGTCCAATGATGTGAATGTGGGTGGTTTTTTGAATATGCTAGTTGCATCTCGAGACAATGGAGTAAAAAGATTTGTGTTTGCAGCAAGCTCATCAACTTATGGAGATTCTGAATCTATGCCAAAAACAGAAGGTATAATAGGTAAACCTTTATCACCCTATGCAATTACAAAATATGTAAATGAGTTATATGCTGATATTTTCTCAAAAACCTACGGACTTGAAACCATAGGTTTACGCTATTTTAATGTATTTGGTAAAAAGCAAGACCCAAACGGAGCCTATGCAGCAGTAATTCCAAAATTTGTAAGTCAATTAATGAACGGAGAATCTCCAGTTATTAATGGGGACGGAAATTACTCAAGAGACTTTACCTATATTGATAATGTGATACAAGCCAATCTATTAAGCCTTGTCACAAGCAATGAAAAAGCCATTAATACTGTCTATAATGTAGCCTATGGAGACCGTAATACACTAAATGATTTAATGATATACTTAAAAGAATATTTATCTGAGTTTGATTCAAAAATTTTAAATGTTGAAGTTATATACGGCCCAAATAGATTAGGGGATATACCACATTCACATGCAAGTGTTGATAAAGCAAGAGAAAATTTAAATTATAATCCACAGTTTAATTTACAAAAAGGGTTAAAGAAGGCTGTCCAATGGTATTGGAAAAATTTATAAAAAATATGAAAAAAGATAAAATAGCAATTATTGGTCTAGGTTATGTAGGTTTACCTCTAGCTAGACTTTTTGCAACTAAATTCCCTGTAGTGGGTTTTGATATTAATAGCGATAGAATTGCAGAGCTAATGTCCGGAGTCGATTCAACTTTAGAGATTGATAACGAAACTTTACAATCTGTATTGTTAAAAGATTCTTCAGAATCAAATGGATTATATTGTACTAATGATTTGGAAAGAATCAAGGATTGTAATTATTTTATAATCACCGTACCAACACCAGTTGATAAAAATAACAGACCCATTTTAACTCCATTAATTAAGGCTAGTGAGACAGTAGGATCTGTTCTGAAAAATGGAGATATAGTAATTTATGAATCTACGGTTTATCCAGGAGCTACAGAGGAAGATTGTATTCCTGTTTTGGAAAAAGTATCTGGATTAAAATTCAATACTGACTTTTATGCAGGCTATTCGCCAGAGAGAATTAATCCAGGAGACAAAGAGCATACAGTTGAAAAGATCCTAAAAGTTACTTCAGGATCAACTCCTGAAGCTGGAGAAAAGGTGAATGAACTCTATAAATCTGTAATTACAGCAGGTACGCATTTGGCATCAACTATAAAAGTTGCTGAGGCATCCAAAGTAATCGAAAATTCTCAACGAGATATTAATATTGCTTTTGTAAACGAGTTAGCTAAAATATTCAATTTAATGGATATCAATACTCATGATGTATTAGAAGCCGCAGGTACCAAATGGAATTTCCTACCCTTTAAGCCAGGACTAGTAGGAGGGCATTGTATTGGTGTTGACCCCTACTATTTAGCTCAAAAGGCTCAAGAACATGGCTACCATCCCGAAATTATTCTAGCTGGTCGACGTTTAAATGATGGAATGGGAGATTATGTAGCTTCTGAAGTAGTTAAGTGTATGATTAAAAAAGATATTAATATTAATGGTTCTAATACTTTAATTTTAGGAATTACATTTAAAGAAAATTGCCCTGATGTAAGGAACACAAAAGCTGTAGATGTCGTTAATGCCCTAAAATCTTATGGTACTAATATTACCATTTATGATCCTTGGGCTAATGAAAAAGAAGTATTGCATGAATATGGAATGATGTCATCAAAAAAAATCCCTAATACTAAATTTGATGCAGTTGTTTTAACTGTTTCACACAATAAATTTTTGAATTTAGATTTTTCACTTTTATTAAAAGATAAGTCTGTGATTTACGATGTGAAAAATATTCTGCCAAATTCTTTAGTTGATAGAACACTTTAATTTTAAATATGAAAGAAAAAAAATATTTCTCACACGAAACAGCTATAATTGATGAAGGTTGTAAAATCGGAGCAAATACTAAAATTTGGCATTTTTCTCATTTAATGACTAATAGTGTTATTGGTCAAAATTGTAACATCGGTCAAAATGTTGTGATTTCACCAGAAGTGATTTTAGGTAGTAACGTGAAAGTTCAAAATAATGTATCAATATATACAGGTGTCATTTGTGAAGATGACGTTTTTTTAGGCCCCTCTATGGTTTTTACTAATGTTATCAACCCCAGAAGCGCAGTAAATAGGAAAGAGGAGTTTCTTAAAACAATAGTAAAAAAAGGTGCTAGTATTGGTGCGAATGCAACCATTGTTTGTGGTAACAGTATAGGTAAATTTTCTTTTATAGGTGCTGGGTCAGTTGTGACTAAAGAGATTCCAAATTTCGCATTAGTAGTTGGTAATCCATCTAGACAGATTGGTTGGGTTGGTGAATTTGGACATAGATTAATTTTTGATTCCAATAATATTGCGACTTGTAATGAAAGTAAACAAGAATATAAATTAGAAAATAATATTGTAACAAGAATTAGCTAGAATTTTAATTCAAATAATGAAAATAATATTTTGAGTTAAGAAAAAGTGTATAATTATATCAATAGTTTACTTGTAAATTTTGATTGAATACAAATTAACATTATTACATTAATATTATCTATATAAATTATTTATAATTAAAAAAAAATATGAAAAATTTTTCATTAATAGGTGCTGCGGGATATATAGCTCCAAGGCACATGAAGGCAATTAAAGAAACAAATAATACTATTATAGCTGCATTAGATACTTTTGACAGTGTAGGTGTTATTGATAGTTTTTTTCCACAAACAGCTTTCTTTACCGAATTTGAGCGTTTTGATCGCCATATCTCAAAATTACAATTTGATAAAAATATATCACTTGATTATGTAAGTATTTGTACACCAAATTATTTACACGATGCACACATCCGTTTTGGTCTTCGCCAGAATGCCGACGTAATTTGTGAAAAACCGTTGGTTTTAAATCCATGGAATATTGATGAATTAAAAAATATGGAAAAACAAACGGGTAAGAAAGTTTGGAATATATTACAATTACGTGTGCATCCAAGTATTATCGCTTTAAAAGAAAAAATAGAAAATGGACCTAAAGATAAAGTATATGACATAGATCTTACTTATTTAACCTCTAGGGGAAATTGGTATTATACTTCTTGGAAAGGCGACATATCTAAATCAGGTGGGATAGCCACCAATATTGGGGTACATTTTTTTGATATGTTGTCATGGATATTTGGAGACTTAAAACAAAATGTTGTTCATGTTAATAGTCACGATCGTGCTGCAGGTTATTTAGAGTTTAATCAAGCACGTGTTCGTTGGTTCTTATCTATTAATGCACAGACCCTTCCAGAAGAAATAATAGCAAAAGGTCAAACAACATATCGTTCAATTACCATTGAGGGTGAAGAACTTGAATTTAGTGGCGGTTTTAAAGATTTACACACAACATCATATCAGGAAATTATTTCAGGTAATGGATATGGATTAGAATCTCCAAGGCAGGCTATAGAAATAGTTCATCATATTCGTCATACAAAAGCTATTGGTGCAAAAGGAGATTTTCATCCTTTTGTAAAATTACCTTTATTAAAACATCCGTTTTCTAAATGACAAACAAGTTTGATTATATAATTGTAGGGGGCGGAATAGTTGGATTATCTATTGCATATAAGTTGGCCTTAAAAAAAAGTGATAAAAGTATTCTTATCATTGAAAAAGAAAATAAGCTAGCAACTCATCAAACGGGAAATAATTCAGGAGTTATCCACTCAGGTATTTATTACACACCAGGCTCTTTAAAAGCCAAAAATTGTTTTAATGGCAGACTTCAGTTAATAGATTTTGCAAAAGAACATAATATTAGTCATGAAATGTGTGGAAAGTTGATTGCTGCTTTTGATCACTCAGAACTGGATACTCTTGATAGAATATATGAAAACGGTATAAAAAATGGTTTGAAAGATATCACTATTCTTTCGTCTGAAGAAAGTAAAAAATATGAACCATTTGTTGATTGCATTAAATCTATATTTGTGCCTTATGCTGGAATAATAGATTATAAAGAGGTGGTAGAGGTCTTATTTAAAGAGTTTCTTAAAATAAATAAAAAAAATACAGTTTTAAAAAGCACAAAAGTTATCTCATTATCAGAAAACAAGGAACAAAAAATTATTAATACAAATAACGGGACATATAAAACCGCCTACACTATTTTCGCTTGTGGTTTGCAAGCGGATGAATTAGCTAAATCTGATAATATAGATTTAGATGTTCAAATAGTGGGATTTCGTGGAGACTATTATAATGTAGTCAATAAAGGTTTGAAAAAAGTAAAAGGGCTCATCTACCCAGTACCAAATATTGATTTACCATTTTTAGGTGTGCATTTAACCAAAATGCATGATGGAAAGGTAGAGGCAGGTCCGAATGCTGTATTTTCATTTAAAAAAGAAGGTTACTCAAGAACCAGTTTTAGTATGAGTGATTCGATGAGAGCTTTTAGTTTTAAAGGTTTATGGATTCTCTTTTTTGGGTATTGGAAAATTGGCTTAGCTGAATATATAAGAGCATTCAGTAAAAAAAGATTTTTAAAGTCTCTACAAAGGTTAGTGCCAAATTTAAAAATGGAAGATATAACTATTGGTAAATCAGGTGTAAGAGCTCAAGCCCTAGATAAGAAAGGTAATTTGATAGATGATTTTTTAATCAAAAAAACTAATAACTCACTACATATCATTAATGCCCCATCGCCAGCGGCTACTGCAAGTTTGGCAATTGCAGATGAAGTGGTTAGTAAAATTATTATTCAAGAATAAATATTAAACAAAATGAAAAAATTAGATAATTCAAAAGTATTAGTAATAGGAGGATCCGGATTTATAGGTGGATTTGTAGTTAGTGAATTGTTAAAACATAATGTTAGCGAGGTAATTATTTATGACAATTTTGCTCGTGGTAAATCTGATAATATAGTTGAGAGTTTAAAAGACCCAAGATGTTCTGTTTATCCTTTAGGAGGAGATGTTAGAGAAATAGATATTTTAGACACGGCCATGAAAGGTGTTGATTATGTGTTCCATCTTGCAGCTATGTGGTTATTGCATTGTAAAGATTATCCTCGCACAGCTTTTGATGTAAATATAGCAGGAACCTTTAATGTTCTTGAAGCTTGTGTAAAAAATAATGTAAAGAAATTAATATCATCTTCTTCTGCATCTGTATATGGGGATGCATTGGAGGTTCCAATGACTGAGTCTCACCCGTTTAATAATAAAAACTTTTATGGAGCTACTAAAATTGCTGGCGAAGCTATGGCAACTGCTTTTAATGATAGATATGGATTAGAGATCGTAAGCTTACGTTATATGAATGTTTATGGTCCTGGTCAAGATCAACATGCTGTATATAGTGGTGTTGTTCCTATTATGCTTAATAAAATTGAAGCAGGAGAACAGCCGGTTATAAACGGAGATGGAAGCCAGGCATATGATTTTGTGTATGTTGAAGATGTTGCAAAAGCCAATATATGTGCTTTAGAATCAGATATTAAAACTGGTAATTATAATGTAGGTACTGAAGTTCAAACTACTATTAAAGAATTGTGTGATACAATATTAGATCTTAAAAATTCCGAATTAAAAGTAAAATACGTCCCTTATTCAGCTGATGACTCAAGAGCATTGGTGCAAAATAGAATTGGATCACGTCAAAAAGCAGAAAAAGAACTAGGTTTTTTATATAATGATTCTTTAAGGGATGGTTTACAAAAATTAATCGACTGGAGAAAATCAGTTGGAATTGATAAAATATAAATTATGAAAATACCATTAATAAAACCTTACATCAATGAAAACATTAAACAAAGAGTTTGTGATGTTTTAGATAGCGGATATTTAACCGAAGGTCCAGTAACTCGAGAATTTGAAAATAAATTAAAAGAATACCTAGGTTGTGATTATCTTCACGCTGTCACTTCAGCTACTACCGGTTTAGAAGTAGCTTTAAGAGCCTTAGGCATAGGTCCCGGAGATGAAGTTATTGTGCCAGATTATACATATCCAGCAACAGCTTCAGTAATTTCAATAGTAGGAGCTAAGGCGGTAATAGTTGATGTTTCAAAGGAGGATATGTTGTTGAATTTTGATGCACTTGAGGCAGCAATTAATGATAAAACTAAAGCTATTATTCCAGTTTCTTTATTTGGAGCTCCTTTAGATTATGAAAGATTAAATGCAATTAAAGAAAAGCACAATCTTTATATTGTTGAAGATGCGGCTTGTTCTATTGGTGCCGTTTACAAAGGAATTAAAGTTGGAAATCAAGCAGATATTACTGTATTTTCATTACATCCCAGAAAATTTATAACAACTGGTGAAGGAGGAATAGTAACAACTAATAACAAAAAATGGGGTGATTGGATCAACTCCTACAAGCACTTTGGGATGGATATGACTGGAGCGAGTAGAGAAGGAATACATTTTAATATTATAGGAACAAACTACAAACTAACTAATATACAAGCAGCAGTTGGGCTTGGGCAATTAGAAAATATTGAAGAGTTACTTAATAAAAGAATATCACTAGCAAATAATTATAAGAAATTAGTAAAAGACATCGAAAAAATAAATTTACCAAAAGTTTTAAACCCTAAACCAAATTGTCAACATTCATTTCAAACTTATGTAGTTTATGTTGAAGACAGAGATAGAATAATGGGTGAAATGAGGAGCAAAGGAATTGAAGTTCAAATTGGATCATATTCACTTCATATGCATAATGCTTATAATAACAACCCAAATATTGAGATTAAGGGAAACTTATCAAATAGTAAATGGTGTTATGAACATGCATTAGCGCTCCCTTTATACAATGATCTTTCAGCAGAACTTCAGCAACAGGTTGTGGAGAGTTTAAAGTCATGTTTGTAATGAAAATTTTTATAAATTACACAAAACTTAACAGTTAATTAATTTTAAATGAAATTAGTAAAAAATATAATTTTTGTTAGTTCATTAATATTCAGTTTGGCTTGTTTACTTCTATTTGGCCCTAAAATACTGACCAAAATTCAAGTAAAAAGTCAAACTGAGTTTGAAAATCAGTTTGTAAGTCCCATTATAGATAATCCAGCACTTTTAAAATATCCACCTGTCAAAAACAAAGAAGAATTAAATCGTAGAATAAATAAATTAATAGTTGATATTGATTCAATAGAGTTTGCATATGAGAATATTAAAATTGAATCATTCGAGGAAAAAGAGAAAATTTTAGAAATTAGTTATACATATAAAGGCAAAAAAGATACTGTCTTTGCATTTCTAAAAACAGCACTAAAACAATTAAGTAATACTGTGGGGGTTCTTGTTATCCCTGGCTCAGGTATCAACCAATCAACAGAAATTTATAACAAAAATAATACAGGACAAAATTATCAAAGTAATATTGATGATATATTTAATTATTATGGAGATGTCTTTATTCTTGTAAAACCTAACGAAGATTTTTTGGCTATTCACAATGGAGAAAAAAAAATAGCAGAATCATCTTACGTTAATTATTTAATTAATGTAGGATCTTCGTATTCGGCTTATTACTTTATTCAAAGTCTTGCGCTTAGTAAGTATATAAAAAATAAATATGAGATGATGTATATGGCAGGTCTTTCGCAAGGTGGATATGTAGCGTTATTAAATTCTTTACAAAGTAACCCACAAAAATCTGTTATTGCTTCTGGATATTCAATTTTGTTTGATAATCCACATCAGAGTGGGCATAATCAATTTATTCTGCCAGGACTTAGCAATTTTTTTAATAAAGAAAAAATTAAAAATAATATAATGAGTTCAAATACAGATTATTTATTTACTTATGGAAAGCAGGAATATGGTATTTATGGGCGTGAAGCTAATGAATTTTTTACTAAGGATTATTTCAACGAATTAGAGAATGTTACCGTGAATTCGCATAAAGGAAAACATGTTTATGACAGCATATCCATAGTACGTTTTCTAAACAAAATAAAACAGTAATTAATGTGTGGAATAGTAGGTGTTTTTAATCTTAACAAGGATATCGTTTCTAGGACTGTCTTAAAATCAATGTCTAATAAAATAGCTCATAGAGGTCCGGATGGCCAGGGTTATTATTTAAAGGATAATATAGGCTTAGCTCATAATAGATTAGCAATATTAGATATTTCCAAAAAAGGTGCTCAACCAATGAGTTCTAAAAATAATAGATGGACAATTGTATTTAATGGTTGTATATATAATTTTTCGGAATTAAAGCAGGATTTAAAAGCAAAAGGGTACACCTTTAATTCTGAAACGGATACTGAAGTTATTTGTGAAGGTCTAGATGCTTACGGTATAGAATTATTTGAACGTTTAAATGGTATGTTTGCAATTGCAGCATGGAATAATGACACGAGTGAGTTGTTTTTAAGCCGTGATCGTTTTGGAATTAAACCTTTATATTATTGGTTTAATGGTGATACAATATGTTTTGCTAGTGAAATTAAAGCGATCATAAAGCATCCAGATTATAAAATGGATGTAGACTTAAGTGCTTTAAACGAATATTTTTCGTTTCAGAATGTATTTTCATTTAACACCTTATTTAAAGGAGTAACCATGTTACCACCAGCAAATACAGTTAAAATAGATACATCAACAACATTTGTTAAGCACGAGTCTTGGTGGGATTACGATTTTACTCAGACAGATGAAAACATGTCATTTGATGAGGCAACAAAAGAGACTAAACGCCTATTTAAACAAGCAGTAACTAGGCAAATGATTTCTGATGTACCGGTAGGATCATACTTGTCTGGTGGAATGGACTCTGGGTCTATTGCAGCTGTAGCATCTAAACATGTCGATAGACTTCCTACGTTTACTTGTGGTTTTGATATGAGCGAGGCAACTGGAAGAGAGGCCAATTTTGATGAGCGTAAAGATGCTGAGTTAATGGCTAATCACCTTAAAACAGAACAGTTTGAACAAGTAATGAATGCTGGAGATATACGTTGGTCCTTACCGAAGTTGGTATATCATTTAGAAGATTTACGTGTTGGAATGTCGTATCCTAATTATTATATATCACGTTTAGCATCAAAATTTGTAAAAGTATGTTTACAAGGTACTGGAGGAGATGAATTATTTGGAGGATACCCTTGGCGTTATTATAAAGTATTCGATTCTTTAACTCAGCAAGATTTTTTTGATCAATATTATGAATTTTGGCAACGGCTAGTCCCTGATGCAGAAAAAGAAATACTTTTCACAAAAGAAGTGTTTGATAATATAGATGTAGATGAACCGAGAAGAGTTTTTGAACGTGTATTTACCTTTAACGATAAGTTAAAATATAATAAACCTGAAGATCACATTAACAACTCGTTATACTTTGAAATAAAAACTTTTTTACCAGGTTTATTCCTGGTAGGAGATAAGTTAGCGATGGCAAATGGCTTAGAAGAACGTTTTCCGTTTATGGATAATGATTTAGTAGACTTTGCAATGAAAGTACCTGTTAAACACAAATTAGGAAACTTAGAAAAAGAAATATCTAAAATAGATGAGAATACAGAACAGAAAAAGAAAGTTTATAGAGAGTTTGACGATGGTAAAAATGTATTACGTAAAGCCATGGCAGATTTTATTCCTGAGGAAATAATTAATCGTAAAAAACAAGGTTTTTCTGCGCCAGACGAAAGTTGGTATAGAGGAGAAAACGCTGCATATGTAAAAGAATTATTACTATCTGAGAATACAGTAAGTACAAAATACATTAGTAAAGATTATATTATTAAAACCGTAGATGAGCATATTAATAAAGGAGTTAATCATCGTCTCTTAATATGGTCTTTTATGAATTTTGAGTGGTGGTGTAAAATTTTTATTAACGGAGAAAAAGTATAATTATGAAAATTGTATTTTTTGGTTGCACAAAATTTAGTGAGGAACTTTTAACACATTTGTTAAAAAATAAGGTAGATGTTAAGGCAATTTTTTCTATTCCAGAATATTTCAATATTTCATACAGCAAAAAAAAAGTAAAAAACTCCAACTTTTTCGATTTAAAACCAATTGCCCAAAAAAGTAAAATACCCTTTTATGAAATCGATTCAGTTGAAGGAAAAAAAACTAAAGATTATTATGATGTAATAAAAAATATTAAACCCGACGTAATATTGGTTTTGGGATGGTATTATATGGTTCCTAAATCTATAAGATTGATTCCTAAATATGGAGCATGGGGTATTCACGCTTCATTATTACCAGATTATGCTGGTGGAGCCCCGCTTGTATGGGCTATTATTAACGGAGAAAAGAAAACAGGTGTAACTTTATTCAGAATGGAAAGTGGAGTTGATGACGGTGATATTATATCACAAACTGAATTTTTAATTGAAGACAATGATACAATAAAGGAGGTTTATGAAAAAGCCACAAAATCATCTAAAAAAATATTGAATAACGTGTTGACGAGTGACAGTGAACCAGAATTTATTAAACAAGATAAGTCAAAAATAAAGATTTACCCTCAAAGAAGTCCTGAGGATGGATTAATTGATTGGGATTGGGATTCGTTAAGAATTAAAAATTTTATAAGAGCTCAATCTAAACCATATCCTGGAGCTTTCACAATAATTAATAATAAAAAAGTAATAATTTATGACGCAAAAATTGAAAATTTATGATTGCATTTAGTTTAGATGTAGATTGGGCTCCTGAGGAAGTAATTAAAGATTCACTCAATTTGTTTGAAAATTATGGTGTAAAATGTACAGTCTTTAACACACATGATTCTAATATAATTAATGAATCTAATAGAGATTTTTTTGAAATTGGTATACATCCAAATTTCAATCCATTATTAGACGGTAATAATAATACGAATGCTGATAGTATTATAAAGAAACTACTTAAAATTTATCCTGAGGCCAAAGGAATTAGATCTCATAGTATGACTCAGTCATCTAGACTTTTGAGATTATTTAAAGATAATGGGTTGATATATGATTGTAATCAATTTTTTCCATATAAATGGGATTTACATCCATATAAGTGTTGGACTGGTTTGAAAAGAATTCCATATAATTGGGAAGATGATATTCATTTTGCTTATAAAAAATCTTTCGACATTAATTTCTCGGAAATATATAAGCCTCATAAGTATTTTATTTTTGATTTTCATCCAATTCACATATACCTAAATACAGATTCTGAATTAACATATTTTGAATCAAAGAAATATTATCAAAACCCAGTAGAATTAAAAAAAAGAAGAAATATTGATCGGTTAGGAACAAGAGATTTTTTGATCAAAACTTTAGAATTTATAAGCTCTAATAATATAGAAACAAAAAAAATTATAGAGATAAAATTATGAAAATAGGAATAATCGGAAGAAGTGAATGGACATATGATAGTATGACCTTACTAAAAGAAAGTGGTCATCAAATAACTTTTATTGTTACTGCAAAAGAAGCTCCAGAATATAAATATACAAGTAAAGATTTTCAAAAATTTGCTCGTGCTAATAATATCCCTTTTCTACATGACACAAGTATAACTGTAGATAAGCTGCTTAACCTGATAAGTGATTTACAAACAGAAATATGTATCAGTGTTAATTATTCTGGTATAATTGCAGAAAATATTATTTCATTATTTCCTCTAGGTATTTTAAATGCTCACGGGGGAGATTTACCAAAATATAGAGGTAATGCATGTCAAGCTTGGGCAATTATTAACAGAGAGGATAGAATTGGGCTTTGTATCCATAAAATGGTTGGAGGAGAATTAGATTCAGGTGATATAATCGAAAGATCCTATATGGATATAGATATCAACTCTAATATCGGAAAAATATATAATTGGATGGAGCAAGAAATACCTGTTTTAATATTAAATTCTGTTGAAAAATTAGAAAAGGAACCAGAATATATTTTAGAAACTCAATCAAAAAACCCTAGAGAAGTTTTAAGAACTTACCCAAGAAACCCTGATGACGGAAAAATTGATTGGAATAAAGATGGAGAATCAATCATTAGATTAATAAATGCATCTTCTGAACCTTTTTCAGGGGCCTTTACGTCTTATAATAGTGATAAGTTAATTATTTGGAGAGCGGCTTTATTTACAGATAATGAAAATTATAGTTCAGCTACCGGACAAATAGCAAAAATTAACAAAGATTCGGGAAACATTATTGTAATTACTGGAAAAGGTAAAATTGAAATTACGGAAATAGAGGTTAATGGAGAAAGGACTAAGCCTGCTGTGGCTATTAAATCTATAAGAGTTAGGTTGAAATAGTAAAAGACAATAATTACATATTAAAAAATGTTGTCTTTATTTTGTATAAATAGTTAAATAAACTAATCAAATAAAAATTATGAAAATAGCTTTAATTGGCAATATGAATAATAATTTTTTTTCAATGCTGAGGTATTTCCGTGATTTAGGAATGGATGCTACACTATTCTTATTTAAAAATGAACAAGCTCATTTTCTTCCAAAATATGATACTTGGGAAATAAAAAAATGGGAAAAATATATAATTAGAACTAATTTGGTTAATGGTTTTAAAAAAGGAGATATTAGTTTATTACATACTTCAAAATCTGAAATTAAAAAAATATTTAAGTCTTATAATGTTATAATAGGTTGCGGAATATCTCCAGTTTATATAAATAGAGCTGGTTTGAAACTTGATTTATTTGTTCCTTACGGAATGGATGTTGAATTTACAGATATTTATAGTAGCTCGATAAGCAAAATAATATCAAGTAATGTTCTTAAATATCTACAAGAAAAAGCGATTTCTACTTCCGTTTCTTATAGCGTCTCTTTTGATAAAATAACCATTAAAAAATTAAAGAAATATGGTCCAAAGGTTTTGTATATGGGTTTGCCAATGTTATACAATACAGAAAATTTAAAATATGTTCCTAAGCATTTAAATGAAATTATAAAAAAATTTGCAAAACACGATTTAATAGTTTTTTCTCATATTTCTCATATTTGGAAAAATATACCTACTACGTGGAGAAATAGTTATTCTCGAAATGATTTATTAATAAGTGCTTTTTCAAACTATTTAAAAAAAAGCACACTTAAAAAACCATTATTAGTTTTATTTGAGTATGGACCAGATGTGTTACACACAAAACAATTAATTAAAAAATATAATATTCAAGATAATATTTTATGGTTAAATATTATGCCAAGAAAAGATATAATGATTTTATTAAAATATGTTGATATTGGTGTTGGAAAATTGGGTGACAATTATATGTGGGGTGGAGTTGGCTGGGAATTTCTAGCTAGTGGAGTTCCTTTTTTTTATAATCTTCAATTTTCTAATGAAGAATATTCAAAATTAACATCTATTCCTATGCCTAATATATTTAAAAATGCATCTGAGTTAGATATTGTTAATCATTTATTGAATTTTGAAAAATCTCCAGAAAAATATAAAAAAATTGGTAAAGAACTTCAAATTTGGTTTAATAAATATGGAGGTATAGGCCTCGCAAGTATCTGGAAAGATATAATCATAAAAATTTATAAGGAAAAGCAAACACATGCAGTTATTTAACAAGACCGATAGGCCAGAAAAATTATCTATTAAGGAAAAAGTTAAATTTTTATTTAGAGACTCCCTTTTTTTTGGAGGTTTAAAGGCTATTAGTATGCTTTTTCCTTTACTTACAATTCCTATATTAACAAGATATTTTTCGGTTGAAAATTATGGTTTATATGATAGTTTAGTTGTATTGGGAATTTTTATTTCCTCAATTCTTGTTTTTGGACAGGATTCCGCAGTTGCCCGCTGGTTTTATCAAGTAGAAGATTTAAATTCAAAACGAAAAATAGTATCAGAATCTTTAATTATTCAATTAGCTTTTACATTTTTAATTATTCCAATTCTTTTAATATATAGAGCTGAACTAACGAGTTTTTATTTACAAAATTCAAATAATGCACAACTTGTACTATTAACTTTAGTGTATAGTGTTTTGTTGTTATTTAATAATTTTACCATTAATATATTAAAGTGGACTTATGATAGAAAAAAATATGCTATAATATCAATTTTAAAGCCACTATTGATATTATCATCATTATTATTAGTTGTAATATCATCTGGAGATCTTATAGCCTTTCTTATTTATAATAATATTGCACTTTTGATTACTACTTCTATTGGTTTTGTTTTTTGCAGAAAATGGATTATAATTCCTAAGAAATTAGAGTACGCTAAAAAAATGCTTTATTACGGATTTCCTCTGGGACTATTAGTATCAACTTCCACCTTGCTTCCTGCAATTCAAAGGAATATGATGACCACTTATTTAGATTTGTATTCTGTGGGTATTTATGCTTTGGCTTTTAAAATAGCAGCAATTGTTTTGATGGTTGATGGTATATTTCAAATGGCATGGGGGCCGTTTTCGATGTCTATATTTAAAGAAAAAGATGCTGAATTTGTCTACAACGTTGTTTTAAAAATTTTCTTTCTAATTACACTTTTATCTGTATTTGTAATAAAACTTTCTTCACCCGTGCTTATTGAATTATTAGCAACTTCAGAATATTCAGAAGCAACAATACTAATTTTACCGATATGTTTTGCTTTAATGATTAATGGAATTACTGGAATTACTGGAGTTGGAATTAGTCTTTCTATGAAAACTTATTTTAATTTAATACCATTCATAATTTCTGCTTTACTTTTAACAGTTTTGTTATACTACTTAATACCAAAATTTCAACTGAAAGGAGTTGTCTACAGTTTGCTAATTACAAATATTGTAAAAATGATTATTACATCTTATATATCGCAACAAGTATATAAGGAAATTAGAATAAAATATGAGCATATACTTGTATTTTACATACTATTTGGATTCCAATTTTATTGTTTTTTTGAGATCAATATGGGGTTAGTTATGAGTTTAATATTTGTATTTATATTTCTATTAATAATTGTCTTTTTATATTTCAATAAATTTGAGCGTATATATATATATAAAAAATTAAATATTAAATAAGAAAAATGTAACTACATTAAATTATGAACAAAATAAATATACTGTTTTTGGGAGATGTTGCTTTACATGGAGTATTTATAGATCAATTTAAAAGAAAATTTAATCCTTTTAAAAACTTAGCAACTTTTTTTTTAAATAAAGATTTAATTGTTGGGAATTTAGAGTGTATGGCTAAGGGAGATCAAGGTGAAAATTTAAAAAAAAAACCAAGACTAACTACAAATACAGAAACATTAAATTTTCTTAATACATTAAATGTTAAAATTGTTTCATTAGCGCATAACCATGTTTACGATCATCTTGAAGATGGTTTTTTAAAGACTACACAATTTCTAAATGATAATAAAATAAAATTTACAGGAGCTTCATTGATTAAAGGGGAAGAAGTAAAAAGCCTTATTAAGGTAATTAGTGATGTGAAATTTGGTTTCTTAAATTATGTAACCTCAGATACAAACCCAAAGTTAACAAATAATGCCAAAGTTTATTTAAATATGTTTAATCTTGATAATGCGATTGAACAAATTAAACAACTTAAACAAATAGTAAATCATGTTATCTTACTTTTGCACTGGGGAGGTAATGTTGAAGGAGGATTGTATCCAGATTGGGATCAACCAAAAATAGCGAAAAAATTAATTGATGCTGGTGCTGATGTAATAATTGGTCACCATTCACATACAATTCAACCATTTGAAATTTACAAAGGAAAATATATTTTTTATAGTTTAGGAAATTTTTGTTTTTCAGATTTTTATTTTGAGGGAAAGAAAATAATTAACCCTAAAAGAAGAAAAAAAATTATTATTCCTCATTTTTCATTTAATAAAAATAATTATTCTGTTAAAATGACTTACTGGATTCATAAAGGAGATCAAATTATACCAAACCCGTTTCATAAGTATAATATGATTATTAAAAACTTACTTTTTTTAACTCATAAATTAAAACCAATTTGGAGTTTATATTTTTTTTTTCATCGAAAAATTAACCCTATTATATTTTATCTGACAAGTAATGATAAGTCAATTATTCAAAAAATTCAAAATATAAATTGGACTAAAATAAAAAGACATTTAAAAAAATAACATGAAATCAACAATAATTATTTTAACAGATTATAAAGGATATTTTGGTTCTAAGTGGGATTCTGTTCCTTATCGAAGTGGATTTAATAAACTACTACTAGAAAAGTATTTTAAAGTTTTTAATTATAAAGTCAAATTTGTTTGTATGTCCGATATAAGTACAATTGGTGATGTTTCTGGTTTAAATGTCTTATATACATCATCTGAAGATAAGGGCTATCATTACAAAGATTTTATAGAGGATGTTGTTTATTATTTGCAATTACAAGGAGCTAATATTATTCCAGGATATTCTTTTTTGAAAGCAAATAATAATAAAGTATTTATGGAATTATTAAAAAATCAAGTATTTAATTCAAATTTATCCTTGAAAAGTTATGTTTTCGGATCACTCGAAGAGATGATGAAAAAAATTAATAAAATTGATTTTCCAATTGTTTTAAAAGAACCAAAAGGCGCGTTAAGTCGAGGTGTTTATTTAGCTAAAACCAAAAATGACCTCATTAAATTAGTTAAAAAGATCACTAAAACCAATTATTTTTTTCATAATCTGAAAGATGATTTAAGATCCTTTAAGCATGATAATTATATAAAAGAATCAAAAAATAGAAAAAAATTTATTTTACAACAGTTTATACCTAATCTAACCAATGATTGGAAAGTTCTGATTTATGGAGATAAATATTTTATTTTTGAAAGATCAGTCAGGAATGGAGATTTTAGAGCAAGTGGTTCTGGTGTAAATAATTATAAATATGGATCAAATTGTAATTATCCTGATGGTATTTTTGATTATGTAGAAAATATTTATTCTACATTAAATGTTCCCAATTTATCTATAGATATTGCTTTTGACGGCGATAAGTTTTTTATGCTTGAATATCAAGCAATTAATTTTGGTACAGTCGGTTACACTAAATCAGATGTGTTTTTTGTGAAGAATAATAAAAAATGGAAGAGTGTAAAAAAAGAGAAATGTATTGAACAAATTTTTGTTGAAAGTATAATACAATACCTCAAAAAAAATAGTATTAATTAATAATAAAAAATTAAATTTTTTAAAAAAAACATAGTGTTATATGGTTAAAAAATATATAATATTAAATTATGCTTAAAGTTATTTTAAATAGATACTTATTGTTTGGGTTACTATTAAACTTAGTACTTATATTATCTTTAAATATAGATTATATTTATATTTATATTTTTAATATATTTTCTATCTTGATTTATTATTTTGTTTTGAATTCTCAATTATCAAAACCATCAACTTATTATCAGTCAAAAAATTTAATATTCAATGTTTCCCTCTATTCCATTATTTTTGTTATTCTTTTTAATGTGATATCTTATTTTTATAATCAAAACTTCTTCGTGTTTAGTGAGGCAGATGCAGTAACTTATCATTTGTCTGCTTTAGACATGTCAAAGGATTCTTTACAAGCTGGAATTGCAAGATATTTTTTTTATGGAAATACTTTTGATGATTTAGGCGCGGTATTATTTATAACTATATTGTATAAAATTATGGCTTCAAATTTATTTGTGAATTTAATTTATCTTTTTAGTGGTGTACTGGCTTCTTTTTATATGTTTAGAATAGGGCGTAAATTTATGTCTCATAAATATGCATTTATTGCTGCTTTTGCCTACTCCGTTTCTTCATTTGTATTATGGTTTCATGCATCAGGACTAAAAGAAAGTATTCTTATATTTTTTATAATTCTATCTTATGATCAATATTATGAGTTTATTGCAAAAAAAAAAATAATTAATATTGTTTTATTATCATCTTCTTTGATTTTAATTACTCTATTTAGACCAGCCATTTCTATTTTAATATTAATAAGTATATTCTTTTCTTATTTTGTTTCTAAAAAAAAATCACTAGGTCTAATTGTATTATTATTTATATTTATAATTTTTACATATTCATATGTTCAAATATTATTACTAAAGTTTATTGGTCAGGATTTAAACTCTTTGTTAGAAAGAAAGGAATTTGAAGGAATGATAATTATTAGTCTTCCTTTCACAATTGTAACAAATATTTTGGCATCACTCATAGGTCCCTTTCCAACTATAATTCCTAACTCATCAAAAGTAATTTTGTCTTTTTACTCGGTAGGATTAATTTTAAAAGTTTTGTTTTCTACTGTATTTTGGATTGGAGTATATTTTGCATTTAAGAGAAGGTTTTTTAAATTATATCCACTAATATTCTTTCTTATTTTTGAAGCTTTTTCACTTACGTTTATATTAGAAGGGCTTGAACTTAGAAAATCTTTACCGCATTTCTTTATATTTTATTTAGTAGCTTTTTGGTTTTTAGATTACTTAAATAAAGAGGACTCATTTCTATTAGTTACCAAAAAAAAGGTGGTTAAGTTGGCTAAGTTTTCATTCTTTATCTCCTTTATTTTAATTATAATATGGAATTTAAGAACACTTTAATTATGAAAGTATTATTCATTAGTAGTGGAAATTCTGTGAATGGTATTTCTCCCATTATAACTAATCAAGGTGAATCTCTAAAAAAAAATGGTATTAGTATTAGTTTTTTTACTATTCGTGGTAAGGGTTTAGTAGGTTATCTGAAATCAATTTGGTCAATTCGAAAAAAAATAAAAAATGAAAAATTTGATATTGTCCATGCTCATTATTCATTTTCAGGATTTGCTGCAGCATTAGCAGGTGCAAAACCACTTGTTGTATCTTTAATGGGAAGTGATGTTAAGGCAAATTGGTATAGACGATTTATTGTTAAAGTAGTAAATTCTTTATTCTGGACTTCTACAATTGTTAAGTCTGATGACATGAAAAAAGCTATTTGCATTAAAAAAGCATTAGTAATTCCAAATGGAGTAGATTGCAATAAGTTTTATCCAATAAATAAAGAAGAGGCCCTAAATCATACTATGTGGGATAAGAACAAACGACATATTTTATTTGCTGCAAACTCCGATAGATATGTTAAAAATTTCAAACTAGCCAAACGAGCTTTTGAATTAATTAATAAACCTAATATTGAATTACATTCATTAAGAAATATAAAAAACAAGTATATGCCATTTTATATTAATGCGGCAGATGTAGTTTTATTAACAAGCTTATGGGAAGGAAGCCCAAACGTAATAAAGGAATCGATGGCTTGTAATCGCCCTATAGTGTCTACAGATGTTGGTGATGTAAATCATTTGCTAAATGGCCTTGATGGTTGTTATGTAACAAGCTTTAATGAAGAAAAAATAATGCAGAAAATTTTATTGGCTCTAGAATTTCCTGAAATTCAAGGTATTAATAGAATTAAGCAATTAGAACTTGACTCTAATACCATAGCTAAAAAATTAATAACCCACTATTTAACCCTAAAAAAAAATTCTTAGTCGTATTAGTTTAAATAAAATCTAATATTAGATAAATGAAAAAATATTTTATATTGAATTTCAGCATGTTTTTATGACAAATAACCAATGTAATAATTATTAGTATAAAGAGTTTTTGAAACCAAGAATAAGCATATAATCGCTTAAAATTAATTCTACAATTATGAATAAAAATAATAAATTATATTGTCTATTTACTAATGATGTTGAAACAACATCTATATGGCATAATTCATTACGTGATGATACTGGTAAAAAGGTTTTTGAAGAGGGAATGCCTATACTTCTTGATTTATATGAAAAGTATAATGTTAAGTCAACTTTCTTTTTTACAGGTTACATAGCTAAGTTGTATCCAGAGATAGTGAAAATGATCCTTTCTTATGGGCACGAAGTGGCTAGTCATGGAATGTCTCATACTCGAGTTAATGGGTTTGATGTAATGCCATTAGAAAAGCAAATAAAACATTTAAAAGAATCGAAAGCAATCTTAGAAGATATTTCAGGGCAAGAAGTTATTTCATTCAGAGCACCAGCTCTTAGGGTTAATGAAGACACCCATAAGGCATTGGAAGAGAGTGAATATAAAATTGATAGTTCTGTAGCGTCGCAAAGATTTGATATGTTTATGTCTTTTGGGGGGTTGAAAAAATTAAATTGGTTAACTGCTCCAAGGTTACCATATAGAACTTCTAAGGGGTCACTATTTAAAAAAGGAGATAGTTCCATTATTGAAGTTCCTTTAAGTGCAAGTCTCTTGCCATATTTAGGAACAACAATGAGAATTTTTCCATATATAACTGCCTTTCAAAGAAGATTGCTAAATCTGGAATCTAAACTTAATGGAAAGCCAATAGTTTTCGATATTCATCCAAATGAATTCATAGACGAAAGTAATGAGGAAAGAGAGTTCGAAAAAAGGGCATCCAATCCTGTTGCAAGTTTTTTGCAAGACACCCTTAGGTCTAAACTTAAAACAAAAAATCTAGGAATAGATGCAGCAAAAATTTATGAAAGAGAAATTAAATATTTTGCAACAAAAACCAAGAACTTCACTACTATTAAAGATTATTGTAATATTTTAGATATCTAAGATGAGAATTTATATAATAACAATGGACGATCCTGTCCAGACATATGATTTTATTAAAGATGTTATTGATGAAAGAGAATCTGATATAGTAGGATTAGCTGTTCCAAACGGTGATAGACTCACACTTTCAAAAGGGAAATCAAAATATGAATATATTTTGTCATTGTTTTTAATTATGGGACCATACTATTTTGTTAAAAATTCATGGAAAGCAATTCGGCACAAGATTTTAAAAAAAATGTCGAAATTAGGTTTGGTGAAAGACCCTACAATTATATACTATGCAAATAAAAAAGGAATAGAAACAAAAGTTATTAAAAGCCCGAATAATGAAGAGTTTAGGGAATATCTGAAGACATTGAATCTAGATATTATCATAAATCAAAGTCAAAGTTTTATAAAAAAAGAATTACTTGAAATCCCAAAAATTGGAGTATTGAATAGACACAATGCCTTACTTCCAAAAAATAGAGGAAGATTAACACCTTTTTGGGTGTTGTTTAATCAGGAAATAAGAACAGGTGTTTCGATACATTTTGTAGAAGAGTCTCTAGATTCTGGTGATATCATAGTTCAAAAAGAATATGAAGTGGGTAAGAAAGATACATTTAACTCATTAGTTATTAAAAACTATGAATTGGCATCCGAAGCAATGATAGAAGCTTTAAGTATTTTGGAGAAGAAAGAGTATAAGTTATTAGACAATGATTGTAGTTTAGCAACATATAATACAACTCCAACATTAAAAGAAGCAATGCGATATAGGTTTGGAAAAAATAAAAAATCTCAATGAAAAAAATCGGATTCCATTTAGCGCACCCTGAAGATAATATAATGAAGAAAATTTTATTAGCATTGAAATATTCTTCAACTCAGAGTATAAAAAGAATTAAACAATTAGAGCTTGACTCTAATACCATAGCTATAAAGTTAATGACAAATTATTGGGATGTTAAATCATTTTAATAAATTAAAATCATAAAGAGATAATGCGAATAATAAAAAATGAAGAAATATCTGTTGAAAAGTGGAATAAACTATTAGAACTATCAATTTATACATCACCATTTCAATCTCCTCAATATTATAAATTCTTTAATACAGTAGATGGATTTTCTGCAGATGTTTTTGCAATTGAAGAAGATGAAGAATATAAAACACTTTTGGTCATAACCATTCAAAAGGAAAAAGGAATTAAGAGTTATTTTTCAAGGAGAGGTATAGTTTATGGTGGCCCACTGTTATTAGATTCTAAGTCCCAAGCTGTCAAGTCTTTAATTGATGAAGTAACCAGGTTCTATACTAGAAAAGTAATTTATCTTGAGGTTCGTAATAATTTTGATTTCAATTGCATTTATTCTATTTATAAAAACTCTGGATGGGAATACCATAAACATAACAATGTACAATTAGATCTTTCAAGTCTTAATTTAGAAGAGATTTTGGCAAAGATGAAATACAATAGACGACGAGAGATTAATATCTCTTATAAAGAAGGCGCTGTTGTAAGTGAAGCAAAAAATGAAAAAGAGGTTGTTTTACTTTACGAAAATTTGAAGGAATTGTATAAAGAAAGAGTAAATGTGCCATTACCGCCTAAATCTTATTTTATATCTTTATATGAGAGTAGTTTAGGGAAGGTTTTTATTGTGAAACATGATGATAATTTAATTGGGGGAGCTTTTTGTTTGTTTTCTAAAAAAAGGGGCATCTATACATTGTATTACACAGGTAATAGAAATTACCATAAAAAGATTTTTCCCACTCATCTTGCAATTATGGGAGTTATAAAATTTGCATTAAATAACGGACTAAAGATGGTAGATTTCATGGGGGCTGGAAAACCTGGTGTAGATTATGGTGTCCGTTCTTTTAAACTTCAGTTTGGAGGTGATTTAGTTGAACATGGAAGGTATCTAAAAATTCTCAATCCTTTCCTTTACAGGGTTGGTAAAATAGGGTTAAATTTTTTATCTAAACTAAAATAAATGAATATTCTTATAGATATAGGTCATCCAGGTCATGTACACTTATTAAGAAATACATATCATCAATTAAGTCAAAAAGGTCATGTTTTATGGGTAACTGTGAAAGATATACCTATTGCAAAAGTCTTACTAGAAAAGTATAACATTGAATATATTAATATAGGTAAAAAAAGAGATTCATTATCAGGTAAAGCTTTAACTCAACTAAATTACAATTATAAAGTTTTAAGGCTTGTAATTAAAAATAAGATTGAAATAGGTATTGGATCGTCAATAACGTTAACTCATATTTCTAAGTTAACGAAAATGAAATCTATTTTACTTGATGATGATGATGATAATGTTCAGCCCTTGTTTGTAAAATATGCTCATCCTTTTGCCGATACGATTTTATCACCAAGTTCTTTAATAGGTCACAGAAAAAGTAAGAAAACTATTTTTTATTCCGGTTTTCATGAGCTTGCATATCTGCATCCTAACCGATTTACTCCAAACATTGAAATATTAAATGAAATAGGGCTAAAAAAAGGAGATCCCTTTTTTATTATGAGATTCAATGTATTTAAAGCACATCACGATATAGGTGTTTTAGGAATGTCTTTGGAACAAAAATTAAAACTTGTGAGTGTCTTAGAACCTCATGGAAAAATATTTATCACAACAGAGAGAAACATTGAGCCTGAATTAAAAAAATATCAATTACTTGTTGAACCTGAAAAAGTTCATTCATTAATGTTTTATGCTACTATGTTTCTTGGCGATAGTCAAACAATGACATCGGAGGCAGCAATTTTAGGTACTCCAGCCATCAGAATGAATTCATTTGTTGGTAGAATTTCATATTTGGAAGAAGAAGAACATAAATATGGTCTTACTTTTGGATTTAAACCTGATGAGTTTAAAGAAATGCTTGAAAAAATTGAGCACCTATTAGATAATGATTCTCTTAAAAAACAATGGAAGGTTAAAAGACAAAAATTATTATCTGACAAAATAGATGTTTCTGCCTTTTTAGTCTGGTTTGTGGAGAATTATCCAAACAGCAATCAAATAATAAAGGACAACGCTAATTTTCAAAATAGATTTAAATAATGGATTTTACACTCAACATTTATACTAGGCTTCTGAAGACAATTTTAAAATCTGGATATTCTATTCAAACATTTGAGGAATTTATTTTAAACCCCCAAAAAAAAACGGTGGTTTTAAGACATGATGTTGATAGACTCCCAAATAATGCATTGAGAATGGCTAAAATTGAAAATAAATTTGGAATTACTGCTTCATATTATTTTCGAATTGTCCCTTATGTATTTAAAGAAAACTTAATTAAAAAATGTGTTTCTTTAGGTCATGAAGTTTCGTATCACTATGAAGATATGACTCTTTTTAAGGGAAATATTGACAAGTCATATATGCATTTTAAACGAAAACTTGATCTATTTAGAACTTTTTATCCTGCTAAAACAGTATGTATGCACGGAAGCCCAATTACAAAATGGGACAATAGGGATATATGGAAAAAGTATGACTATAAGAAATTAGATATTATAGGTGAACCCTATTTCGATGTTGACTATAATAAGGTGTTTTACATAACGGATACAGGGCGTAGGTGGAATAGGCAAGATATCAGTGTTAGAGATAAGGTTAATTCTGGTTTTAACTATAAAATAAACTCAACAATTGATTTGATAAATAAGTTTGAAAATGATGAATTACCTAATCAGGTCATTATAAATACTCATCCTCACAGATGGGTAAATAATTTCGTGAGTTGGTTAAAAGAGCTTGTTTTACAAAATATAAAAAATGTTGTAAAGTACTTAATAATTAAATTTAGATGATTAAAAAAACACTGTCTTTTAACTAATAATGTAGAGTCTACTTCTATTTTGCACGACTCTTTACGTGATGATACTGGTAAAAAAGAAACTGGTGTTTCGATTTATTTTGTTAAAGAGTCATTGGATTAAGGTGATATAATTGTTCAAAAAAGATTTAAAATAACTGATAAGGTTACATTTAATTCAGTTGTAAATAAAAACTATTCAATAACTTCAAATACCATGAGGAAGCTTTGGATAAACTTGAAAATGGAGATAAAGATTTTATAATTAATGATGACAGTAAATCATTGTATAATTCAACTCCATCGATTTTAGTGCTTTAAAATTTCGATTCAGAAAAAAATAGAATTTAACAAAAACAATAAAATATTGAATGTATAAAACTATTTTTTTGGAAAGTAAAAATATCATATTGTTATAATTAATTTTTAAAATATTATGAAGATAATTTCAGTAGTAGGGGCAAGGCCAAATTTTATGAAAATTGCACCATTTATTCTTGTCATTAATAAAAATAATTTATCCGCTAAACAAAATGATTTAAAAATTCAGCATATTCTTGTTCATACAGGTCAGCATTATGATGATAGAATGTCTAAAGCTTTTTTTACTGCTTTAAATATTCCTGATGCTGATATTAATCTTGGTATTGGATCTGGTTCACATGCTGAACAAGTTGGTAATACGATGATTGCGTTTGAAAAAGTTCTTTTAAAAGAAAAACCTGACTGGGTAATTGTTTTAGGAGATGTAAATGCAACTTTAGCTTGCTCAGTTACAGCAAAAAAACTTCATATAAAAGTTTGTCATATTGAAGCTGGTTTACGTTCAGGAGATGAAAGAATGCCTGAAGAAATAAACAGACTTGTTACAGATCGGTTGTCAGATTTACTATTGACACCAGATGTGCTTTCTGGCGAAAATCTTAAAAAAGAGGGTGTTCCAGATTCTAAAATAAGTTTTGTTGGAAATATTATGATTGATACTCTTGAGGCCAATAGATCCAAAGCATCAGCATTAAAAATTAAAAATATTATCAAAGAGAATATTATTGATTATCAAAATAATAATGATTTAGAATTTTTTAATTCAGGTACTCCTATCTATGCATTGATGACTATGCATCGCCCCTCTAATGTTGACCAAAAAGAAATCATAGAGCCTATTATTCGATTTTTGGTTGATGAGGTTAGTGAAGATATGCCAATAATTTGGCCGATACATCCGCGAACTCAAAATCAATTAAAACTATTTGGTTTATGGGATGAGATAATTTTAAATAAAAAATTACTATTGTTAAATCCCTTGGGTTATCACGAAATGTTAAAACTAAATATGAAAGCAAAAATAATGTTAACTGACAGTGGAGGTTTACAGGAAGAGAGTACAGTATTAGGAACACCTTGTTTAACATTAAGATGGAATACAGAACGCCCCATAACACTTCGTAAAAATGGAGGAGCTTCTGTATTAGTTGGAAATAATATTAAAAGAATTAGAGAGGAATATAGAAATACTCTCACACTAAATAGATCTCCAGAACGTCCAAAATTATGGGATGGTAAAACTGCTGAGCGTGTTTTAAAATCTATAATAAAAGCCAGTAAATAATTTTTAAAAATTTTATATTAAGGCACTACATAACTAAAAATCTAACTTTTGAGTATCTCTCAGAATATCCAAAGACATAGTTACGTGTTTGCTTTCATAATCGATTGATGTGAGGGAATGGTTGTGGAAATCACACAATCATTCAAACAATGACTGGTTATGTTTTTTAAAGAAATGAATTTTTTTATGTTAAAAACATTCAAAAAAAATTATTTTAGTATGTGAGTTTTAGATAAAAATACTCATTTCAATTAAATTTTGTATATTTGAAAAAAATTAAAAACACTCTTTGCTATGGAGGTATTTTTGATTAAGAATGAACAAGATTTAATTTTTAAGTCCAAAAGTTTATCAATTCTTAGAAAAAATAAGAAAAAACAACTAAACAACAGCTTTACTCTTAATTCTGTCGAAAGAGATATTGTATCTAACCCTAAGCTGTCAAATTTTATTAACTTGTATTTTGATCTTTCCTTAAGAAGTAATTACCTTACTTCTACATCAGATCAAATTAATTTAGAGAAGTTAACTTTTGGTAAATTTTCTTCAATACTTAACTTGAAAAAAGTTAATGACATTCGTTTTATAAATAAATTTTTTGAAACGGTTAATACAATTTTACCATATTCTGGATTATATCTTGGAAAGGTCGTTACGTATCCTAACAGAAGGTCAGCCATATTAAAAAAATATCCTCCGATACTTAATAGAATAATATATTTTTTTGACTATATTTTTTCTAGAGTATTACCAAAACTACCAATTGCAAAAAAAATATATTTTCATCTAACCAAGGGTAAAGGAAGAGTTATGTCAAGAGCAGAGGTATATGGCAGATTATATTCATGTGGTTTTGAAATAATTGACCAAAAATCAATAAATCATTCTCTTTTTTTTGTAGCGAAAAAGGTTAAAGATCCTTGTTATGACCAAAACCCAACTTATGCTCCTTTAATTAGTTTAAATAGAATTGGTCAAAATGGTAAAATAATTAAAGTGCATAAATTAAGAACTATGCATCCTTTTTCTGAATATCTTCAGGAGTTTGTATACAATAGAAATGAATTACAAGAGGGAGGTAAAATAAAAAACGATTTTAGAATTTCACCGGAAGGAAGAATCTTTAGAAAATTTTGGATTGATGAAATACCAATGCTGATAAATATTTTTAAAGGGGAAATGAAACTAGTCGGTGTAAGACCACTTAGTAAGCATTTTTATAGTTTATATGATGAAGATTTACAACAAAAAAGAATTAAAAATAAGCCAGGCTTCATTCCTCCTTTTTACGTGGATTTACCCAAAACTATGAGTGAAATCATGGAATCTGAAAGAAAGTACTTAGAATTATATGATAAGTCACCTTTTTTAACCGATGTAAAATACTTTTTCGCGGCTTTTAAAAATGTTTTATTTAAAGGTGTCAGAAGTAAATAGAATTACTACATTTTATTTATAGTTTTTTATCAAAAAAAACCAAAAAAAATCTTATAGATTCCTGTTATTTGTAGAAGCTAAAAAGTTCCAAAATCTTTGTAAAGAGATTTTTTTAATTCTTAGCATTTATTACTCTGGCACCCTGATTTTTCTCTGTATCATAGCTTCACAGAAATCCAAATAATTTCTTTACTTGCTAAACCATAATTGCTAAGTAGTCTTTTTTCTTTTTTAAGATACCCCAACTTCATTTTTTAAAACTAGATGTTTTTAAAAAGAATGATTAACTTTGAATTATGAAAGGAATCATATTAGCAGGAGGTAGTGGCACACGTTTGTATCCAATTACAAAAGGGGTATCCAAACAGTTGTTACCTGTGTATGATAAGCCTATGATTTACTATCCCTTATCTGTGTTAATGTTAGCGGGAATTCAAGAGATTTTAATCATTTCTACACCTGAAGATCTTCCTAATTTTGAAAAGTTATTGGGTGATGGTTCTGAAATAGGCCTACAGTTGTCTTACAAAGAACAACCTAGTCCAGATGGTTTAGCACAAGCTTTTGTTATTGGGGAGGAATTTATTGGAACAGATGATGTGTGTTTGGTACTGGGGGATAATATTTTTTATGGGGTTGGTTTTTCTGGGATGTTGCAAAATGCTAGAAAAAATGTAGCAGAAGGGAAATCTACTGTATTTGGTTATTATGTGAATGATCCTGAGCGTTATGGAGTTGCAGAATTTGATACAAATGGAAACGTAATTTCCATAGAAGAGAAACCAACTAATCCAAAATCAAACTTTGCGGTAGTTGGGTTGTATTTCTATACCAATGACGTGGTACAAATTGCCAAAAACATCCAACCTTCAGAAAGAGGAGAATTGGAAATTACCTCAGTTAATCAAACCTACTTACAACACAAAACTTTAAAGGTAGAATTGTTGGGAAGGGGTTTTGCTTGGTTAGATACTGGTACGCACGATTCTTTAATGGAGGCAGGACAATTTATAGAGACTATTGAAAAAAGGCAAGGTTTAAAAGTTGCTTGCTTAGAAGAAATCGCATATAGAATGAAATATATCAATGCTGAGCAAGTTAGAAAATTAGCTGAGCCTTTGAAAAAGAACAGATATGGTCAGTATCTTCTTAATTTAATTAACTAAATGAAGTTTGTAAATACCCCCATAGAAGGACTTGTGATTATAGAACCTACTGTATTTGGAGATAATAGAGGGTACTTTCTAGAAAGTTACAATAAAAAAGAGTTTGAAAAAGCTATTGGTGAAATATCATTTGTGCAAGACAATGAATCTAAATCCTCTAAAGGGGTGTTGAGAGGCTTGCATTTTCAAAAACCTCCCTACGCTCAAGCCAAATTGGTTCGTTGTATTGAAGGTAAAGTGTTGGACGTTGCGATTGATATTCGAGATGGATCTGAGACCTATGGAAAACATGTTATAGTTGAACTCTCAGGAGAGAACAAAAAACAAGTATTTATTCCAAGAGGTTTTGCTCATGGTTTTCTGGTATTAAGCGAATCCGCTATTTTTGCCTATAAAGTTGACAATAGCTATGCGCCAGCATATGATGTAGGAATTCGTTGGGATGATCCAACACTAAACATCCAATGGGGAGTGAATCAAAGTGAAGTGTTGGTTTCAGGGAAGGATGGAAATCTTCCATTTTTTTCGGAATTTGAAACCCCATTTACAACATAACATATGAAGGTGTTAATCACAGGGTCGAACGGTCAATTGGGGTCTGAAATCAAAGAGTTAGCCTCTAATTATGAAAACTTGGAATGTGTCTTTAAAGACCTTCCTGAAATGGATATTTGTGATACAGAGGTATTAAATACGTTTATCATAGATCAACATATCAATGCAGTGATTAATTGTGCGGGGTATACTGCTGTTGATAAGGCAGAAGAGGAGGCACTGATTGCTCAAAAAGTGAACTCTG
>Ga0209119_1000570_pt1 | contig 37625 bp, 29 predicted proteins | sample COG_03_FD_184747 | JGI IMG/M metagenome (GOLD analysis project Ga0209119, IMG submission 184747) | Pelagic Microbial community sample from North Sea - COGITO 998_met_03 (SPAdes) (version 2) | ecosystem: Environmental > Aquatic > Marine > Neritic zone/Coastal water | place: Helgoland, sampling...
AAACACATCGGCACATGTAGCATTTAGAAATAGAAATGTTGTATGTGCATGTAACAGAGATATAATATTTTGTATGAATCAATTAGGTGGTGTAGGAGCAGGGGGAATACCTGGACGCTCATATGCATTTGCTCCTGGAGCAGATGGAACACGCAAACAATTTTATTGTGGTCATCGTTTTAATTATTATTTAAATAATAATAAACATTTAATATATCCAAAATCAATAGAATTAAATATAGATAATGACGAAGATTTAATTTCGTCAGACCGAGACACCTTAAACATCCAAAGAAGCACTATCGCTCATACAGAACGTGCAACAACAACTCAAACAATTAGTATAGGCAAGATAAATGTTTCTCCTTATAAATATATAAAAGGTTATAAATTAAATTCAACTACTACTCCTGGTGAATTTGAATTAGGGCCCTCCACTGGTAAAACGATTATATTAGTAAATAATAGTACATATATGTGGAAACGTTATAGCACAGAAATATATTATATTAAAGTATTAGAAACTAATCCAAAAAACATTATTAAAATATTAAAAAGAATAAAAACCAAAACGGAGGTTGATAAACTAAGAGAAAATGAATTATATATAGTAAATAGTACAAGAAATATTACAGAATCAAAAACATATAAATTATTATATTCTACTACTCCACCATTTGTATTTTTATATATTCAAAATTTAAATTCACAAAATGAATCTAACATGTTTTTTGATAATCCAAATATAAAACTAGTTACCAATAAAATATATTATTTAATATTTTCTGATATAGATGTACATATAGTTTTAAAAGTTACAAAATCGTATCCATCTTCGTCATCTAATGGGTATAATATGGATATAATTTCTGAAAAAAATTTTGGTGAAATCAGTACTATAAATTACGATGGTAGAAAAAATATTTTATATTATAAAAAGCAGCAAATTTCAAATCCTACAATTAAACTTTATGTTGAAAACTAAATATTATTATAATTTTTATTTTATATATTTTTCTGTTTTTTAGTTTTCTTTTTTTTATTTTTATTTTTACCGCCTTTTTTTGAATATGGATGAAATCTATTAGTTTTTTTATTTGTAGTAGATGGAGCTTTATATGATTTACTATATATTTCTTGTTTAATTGAATTACAGATAGAAGGTTGTTTGGATAATAAATCAATTAAAATAATTATTCTAGTATTTGAAATCCGCATTTCTCCATTTTCATCAAAAATATATTTTATATCTGGCAATGATAATATAGAATATAATTTTTCATTAGGATCTACTTTATGATCTAATGAAATACTATTTTCTTCAAATAGTGTAAATAAAACAATATGTAAAAAATCCATATATTTTTTATCATTTACATAATTACATAATTCATATATTATATATCTTAAAAATTCATAATGTCTTTTTACATTTTCTGGTTTATTAGCAAACAAATATAAATTTTGTGTAAAAGAATGAACAAATGGATCATCATCCCAATTAGGTAAAATAGTAAAACAATTTAATATTTTCAAAAAATTACTGTGTGATATTTTTGACATATATATTAAATAAATATTAATAAATAATTAATATATAATAAATCATATATTTATTGTGATTTGGTTATTACTATTTGTTTACTAAATTTAAAACCTTTATGATTTTGTCTTCTTCGTTGAAGATTACATTTTAAGCAGCATATTACAACATTATCATTATTATGAGCATAATAATTATTTAAACGATCCAATGTCCATTGTAAAGGTTCTCTAACATTTTCAAATACTATTTTTATATTCTCTCTACAATAAAAACATTTAAGTTGAGATGAAACAAGCTTTTCTATTATTTCATCAAAATTAATAATATTATCTATACTTCTTTTTTTTTGAATATCTTGATTTTTATAACTATTTAGCTTTGCTTTTATTTCTGATATACAAATTTTCTTTTCATTAAATTCTATATTTTGAAATAATTTATTTATAAATTCTATTTGTTTATTTTGTTGAAAAATAGAATTATCATAATTTTCACTTTTTTTACGTTCTTTTATTTCTTTTTCAAATGTTATAATTTTTTTATCCATATAAGTTAATATAATAAAAGAAATTAAATATATTTATACACATATTATATAAGATGTCCGAAGAATGTCATGAATTAAAAAATATAAAATATAAAAGTATGTTATTAACAGGAAAAAATAAAGAATTAGCATCATCAATTAGTGAAGATATGAATAATTTAGATATTTTTCTAGAAAAAGAAAAATTTTTAAATACAAAAGAACCATGGAATAAGTTAGATAAATGTATTAAAATGGATAAAATAAACGAATATATTAAAACATTAAAAAATAAACATAATTTAGACGATGAAGAAATAAAAAGTTTAAAAGATTATTTAATTGGATGTATAGATAAAAAAACATTAACAAGGAATAAAGATATAGAATATGAAAAAGAAACTGGTCTAATAAATAATATACCACAATTACATTTTAATAATAACACAAGAAAATTTACTTTAAAGAAACATGACAAACATGTATCTACAGCAAAATGTCTTGGGCCACCAAAAAGAAAAAAAAGCCCAAAAAGCACTAGAAAATTATCACCTAGAGAAGATTAAAATTAAATTTTATTATTATAAAATTGATATAATAATAAAAAGATAATAATTATTAAATATGGCTTCAAAATCGATAGATGATTATATGGATAGTATTAATACTATTTTAGATAGTTCTAATTTCTTTACAAAAGAAGAATTATCATATTTAAATGAATCTATATATGATACATTAAAAAATGTTATATGTGATAATATAGAGTATATTATGAATTATGAGTTTGATAGTGAAATTAAAAAACACGTATTAAACTTATTTATGGAACAATTGTCATATATATATAAAGATTATTTAGAAAATTTAGAACTTGAATTACAAATAATAATTCAAATCAATATTAATAAGATTTATAAAAAATATATTCCAATGCGTTCATATAAAAATACTTTTATTAGAAAAGAAGTTAATAAGGAAAAAATTAAAAATATATTAGAACATATTAAAAATATTCCTCAACCAGACCAAAGAACCTCTGATTGGTATTTATTTAGGCATAATTTATTAACCGCAAGTTCAATATGGAAAATATTTTCAACTCAAGCTACACAAAACCAATTAATATATGAGAAATGTTCTATAATTAATGTAGAAAAGTTTAAATCTTCTTTTAATGGGTTAGGTTCCCCACTACATTGGGGACAAAAATATGAACCTATATCTACAGAATATTATGAGAGAATTAATAATGTAAAAGTAGGTGATTTTGGTTGTATAAAACATCCTAAATATTATTTTATTGGAGCGTCTCCTGACGGTATAGTAATAAATGAAGATAGTAAAATATATGGTAGAATGTTAGAAATTAAAAATATTGTAAATAGAGAGATAAATGGGATACCTAAATTTGAATATTGGATACAAATGCAATTACAAATGGAGACGTGTCATTTAAATGAGTGTGATTTTTTAGAAACAAAGTTTACTGAATATGATTCCTATGCTGATTTTCAAAATGATGGAGCATTTAACAGAACGCAAGATAATAAAATGAAAGGTATTATAATGCTTTTTAACAATAATAACTCTCCGTTATATGAATATTGCCCTTTAGAATCTACACATGAAGAATATGGAATTTGGGAAACCAAAATATTAGATAAACATAAAGATAAGGAATGGATACAAAATATTTATTGGAAATTGGATATAGTTAGTTGTGTATTAGTTTTAAGAAATAAAGAATGGTTCAAAAAAGTAGTTCCAACTATAGAAAGTTTCTGGAAAACAATAGAACACGAGAAAGAAAATGGTTTTGAACATAGAGCCCCGAAAAAACGTTGTTCTCCAAAAGTAACACCGATGGATACAAGTAAAACAAAAAATAATACTATAGAAAAAATGGATATAGATTGTATTGATAATTTATCAAATGAATTTAATAATAAAAATAAATTATTAATAGATTCGTCTCTTTATATGGGAAATGATACTTCCGAATTAAAATAATTAACTCTAACTCTACCGTCTAAAGTAGGAGGTTTAACAATTGGTTTTCTAATTGTTTTTTTGTTATATAATGTTTCACACATTTCAGCTCTACTACATAATCCATTATCTGGAATAGTCCAAAATTTTTTATTATTGGTTCCACAATGCGCGGCTGGATATAATGGATATAATAAATAATTTTTTTGTGAATCATTAGGAGAAACACCTTCTCCAGGAGGTACATCTTGTAATGGATAAAAACCATATAATATAGGTTTTGAAACACTTTCTGGAAAAATACCAGGTGTTAAAGGATCTTTTACAATAGTTAATCCTTCTTTATTATTTAACAATTTTTTAATTACAGGATATAGCCAATAAAATAATCCATATAATAAAGAAAATATTAATATTAACGTACTAAAAATATTTCTTATATTTTTCATTGTTATTAAATTATAATAATATTTTTTTTATAAATTTTAGTTTTTTATTCTAAATAATATATTAAATAGGTTTAAAATTTGTTCAATATATAAATTAAAAATATGCAGGAGGAAGAAATGCATGTAATTAAGCGTAATGGTAATAGTGAAATTGTTTCATTTGATAAAATTTTGAAAAGAATAAAAAATATTGGAAGTGAAGCTAAATTATCGATTAATTATACATCTCTTGCTATGAAAGTTATTGATCAATTATATAATGGGATAGAAACAAGTAAATTAGATGAATTAACCGCAGAACAATGTGCCTCTCTAAGCACTCAACATCCAGATTATGGAACCCTCGCTAGTCGTCTTGTAATTTCAAATTTACATAAAAAAACGGCTTCGTCTTTTGTTAAAGTAATGAATGACTTATATAATTTTAAAGATGTAAATGATATTCATGTTCCATTAATTAACTTTGATATTATAAATATTGTGAATACCAATAAAGAATATTTTGATAACCTAATTGATTATGAGAGAGACTATTTAATTGATTATTTTGGAATTAAAACACTTGAACGTGCTTATCTTATGAAAAAAAATAATATTATATTAGAAAGACCACAACATATGTGGTTAAGAGTTTCATTAGGAATTCATTTTAAAAATTCTTCTCTAGAAGCTGTAAAAGAAACATATGATTTAATGTCTCAAAAATATTTTACTCATGCAACTCCTACTTTATTTAATGCCGCAACACCACGACCTCAATTAAGTTCATGTTATTTAATTGGCATGGAAAGTGATAGCGTGGATGGTATTTTTAATACTCTAAAAGAATGTGCTTTAATTTCTAAATGGTCAGGTGGTATTGGTTTACATATTCATAATATTCGTTCATCAGGAAGTCATATTCGAGGGACTAATGGGGTATCGAATGGACTTATTCCAATGTTAGGTGTTTTTAATAAAACAGCTCGATATATTGATCAAGGAGGAAAACGAAATGGAAGTTTTGCTATTTATCTTGAACCACATCATCCAGATATTGAAGATTTCTTAGATTTAAAAAAAAATCATGGAGAAGAAGAATTAAGAGCACGTGATTTATTTTATGCAATGTGGATTTCTGATTTATTTATGGAACGCGTAAAGACATCATCTACTTGGTCATTATTTTGTCCAGATAAGTGTCCTGGGCTTTGCGATGTTTATGGTGAAAAATATAAAGAATTATATTTAAAATATGAAAATGAGAAAAGATATACAAAACAAATACCAGCCCGTGATTTATGGATAAAAATTTTGGACGCGCAAATGGAAACAGGAACTCCATATTTACTTTATAAAGATGCTGTAAATATGAAATCAAATCAAAAAAATCTTGGAACAATTAAATCCTCAAATCTTTGCTGTGAAATAAATCAGTATAGTGATGAAAAAGAAACTGCTGTATGCAACCTAGCATCTATTTCTTTAACAAAATGTGTTATTGAAAATAATATTAATCCATTCAAAGATATTATTGTATATACTAAAGATAATTGTAATTGGTGTCTTCTATTGAAGGCTCTTTTAAAGAAAAAACAAATTACATATAAAGAAATTTATATTGATGAAACAAATAGAGATAAATTAGTTGAAGATGGAAATGGAATTAAAACACTTCCACAATTATTTGATCAAGGAAAATATGTCGGTGGATTTGATAGTGTATTAAATATTTTAAGAAATTCTTTTGATTATGATAAATTACATTATTTATCAAAAGTTTTAACAAAAAATTTAAATAATATTATAGATATTAATTTTTATCCAACGAAAAAAACAGAAAGAAGTAATCTTCTTCATAGACCCATTGGCATTGGTGTTCAAGGATTAGCGGATGCTTTTATTTTAATGGATATACCATTTGAAAGTGAAGTAGCTAAAGAAATTAATAAAAAGATATTTGAAACTATTTATCATGGTGCTCTTGAATCCAGTTGTGAATTAGCTGAAATTAGAGAAAGAAAATTAACGAAGATGAAAGAAGGACTAAATAATAATGATTGGAATTATTTCTTTCCAGATAATTCAGTATGTACATCATATATGATTAACCCTCATCTAAATGATGACTTTTCATATATGATTGAAGAATCTCTTAATCGTATTCGACCTATTCCAAATGAAATTAATAGAGAAAAATATCTTGGAAGTTATAGTTCTTTTGAAGGTTCTCCAATTTCAAAAGGAATTCTTCAATTTGATATGTGGAATGGGGCACCATCAGAACGATATGATTGGAATAAACTGCGCGAAAATATAAAAAAATATGGTATCCGCAATAGTTTATTAGTTGCTCCAATGCCAACTGCTAGCACAAGTCAAATTTTAGGAAACAATGAATGTTTTGAACCATTAACAAGTAATATTTATAGTAGAAGAACATTAGCAGGTGAATTTATTTTAGTGAATAAATATTTAATTAAAGATTTAATTAGTATTAATATGTGGAATGAAGAAAATAAAAATAATATTATTTTAAATAAGGGAAGTATTCAATATATTGAAGGTATTCCAAAATTCATAAAAGAAAAATATAAAATTGTATGGGAAATTCCAATGAAACACATTATCGATATGGCAAAGGATAGGGGAGCCTTTATTTGTCAATCACAAAGTATGAATCTATGGATAGAAGACCCAGACCCTAAAATTTTAACAAATATGCATTTTTATAGTTGGAAAGCCGGTTTAAAAACAGGTATGTATTATCTTAGAAGAAAACCTAAACATCAACCTCAACAATTTACAATTGAACCCGAAAATAAAAGTAAAAAAATAAAATCAGACAACGATTCTGGTGAATGCCTAATGTGTTCTGGATAAATTATTTATATTATTAATAAAATAAGTATAAATATATTATTTTATTAATAATTAAAATGTATAGACACCGTGCTATTTGTAAAAAAAGTATCAATAAAAAAAAAGAAAAATGCGAAGAAAGTGAAGATGGTGATAAAAATATTGGAGAACTATTTAAAAATATAATTGGTACGGGGAGTAGTCCATATTCTTCTAGTGGAAGAGTATATTGTGAAGAAAATCATATTTATTTTTATGATGATGTCAATACAAATAGTATTCTAGAATTAGTTAAGCATATTAAAAATTTAAATAGAAAAATTAAATGTGAATTATCAGAATACAATATTACATATGATACAAATACTAAGAATGATGTTTATATCTATTTACATATTAACAGTTTTGGTGGTTATGTTTTTGACTCTTTAGCTGCTGTAGATACAATTATTAAATCGGAAATTCCTATTATTTCAATTATTGAAGGGTGTGCGGCAAGTGCCGCTACATTTTTAAGTATTGTTTGTCAAAAAAGACAAATGCGTGAACACGCTAGTATGTTAATTCATCAATTATCAGGTGGTTGTTGGGGAACATTCGAACAAATGAAAGATGATATGAAAAATAGCAAATATCTAATGAAAATTATAAAAGATATTTACATTAAATATACAAATGAAAAATTAGACGAGGATAAACTAGATGAATTTTTACAACGTGATATTTGGTGGTCTCCAAAAAAATGTAAAAAATATGGTCTTATTGACGAAATTATCTAAATTATCTATCTTCTATATGGGCACGCACAAGATCTTCTACCACGACAATAAGGACAATTAATGCGACCGCATCCACAACCTTTACCTTTCATTTTTCTTGATTTTCTTGACTTTCTTGATTTTCTTGATTTTCTTGACTTTCTTGATTTTCTTGATTTTCTTGACTTTCTTGATTTTCTTGACTTTCTTGATTTTCTTCCCCCATAATAACTACGTTCACTTTCTATAGCATCTCTACGTCTCATTTGTTCGTCTTCTTGTTCTCTTTTTTTTTTACGTGCTAGATTTATTTCTTCATCATCTATGCTAAATTTATCTTTTAATTGTCTAATTTCTTTTTCATAAGGAATAGTATCTGAATACATTCTAGGTTCTGATTTATATTTTAATATTTTTTTTATAGCATCTTCTTTAGTTTTAGGTCCAAACATTCCAAACATATTTTATATATATTATAAATATATTATAAATATAATATATAAAATTTAAATATTATAAAGTGTAAATAAATATTTAATAATATTATTATTAATAATATCTCTACTTTCAGTTATCATAAAATATGCTCTTAGACATAAAAGAATATCTACAAATGAATTATGTAAATTTTTTGGTTCCTCTCTAAAAATAAACGTATATAGTTCAGATAATTTTGGAGATTTGAAATATTCTTCCCCTTTAAAGTTAACCATTTTGATTTTACAAATATTTTTACTATTTTTCATTGTGCAGAATTCAGATTTTTTATTTTGTCCCTTTGTAAAATACTGGCTTATCTTATTTCTAATACATTCAACCATTACTACGCGTTTATCAAATGAAATATTATGTGCAACTACTATATCACACTTTTTTAATGTATCATTAAATTTTTTTAATGCTGTTGTTATATTTATGCCTTTTTCTCTCATTATTTCATTTGTAATACCATGTATTCTTATGGAATCTTCTGGGATTATAATATTATCTGGTAATTTAATTACATTATCATAATACTCAATTACATCATTTATTTCAGAATCATAATATATAAAACTTAATTGAACAATATATGGCCATCTAAATGTATCTAATATAGAAACATTATTTTCTTCTGGTAATCCAGTTGTTTCTGTATCGAAAACTAACACTTTCATAATATATTATTTATTTCTATAATTATAAGTAATTTATATTTTTTATTAATTATTTTTTTCAGTTTTATTTGTTAAAAATAAAAATAAAATTGAAATAATATTATTCTAATACACATTAGTATTCAACAATCTTTATAATGAATATGAATGAAAAATGCTGGCTTTCAAAAATTCCAACGGATGCTTTACCTCTTATTACGAGATATTTGGAAAAAGAAACACGAACCGCTGTTTATTGTTTAATTTATTATGGACATAAAGAAAATTTATGGTATAAATGGTATCCACTAATTAAGTAAAAGTTTAAAAAATTATAAAATTATAGACTAGTAATATCAATAACATTACTATTATTACAAATACCAAATGTTTTTCTATGCCATTGAGTAATTCCATATTTTTTAATTCCATCCATATGTTTAGCAGTTCCATAGCCTTTATTTTTAGATAAATCATAATATGTATCTAATATGGGATATTTTTTACACATTTCATAAATATAATTATCTCTCTCTACCTTTGCTATAATTGAAGCTGCTGCTATTGAGCAATATTTATTATCTCCACCTTCAATACATTTAACAGGCACTTGTTTTATAATATTATTTTCCAAATAAGAAATAGGTTTGAAATCTCTTCCATCAATTAATACTATATTATTATCTGTAAAATTAATAACATTACGTATTGCTTCATTCATTGCTTTGTGCGTTGCTTGTCTAATATTAATATTATCGATCTCACTATGTTCACAATAAGCAAATGAATATGACACACAATTTTCTTTAATGTAATTTGCTGTCTCTTCTAATTTTTTTTTAGAAGTAAATTTTTTACTATCTTTTAATAATTCATATTTAAAAGTTTCATTTAATGGTAAAATAACAGCAGCACAATATACTCTTCCAAACATTGGGCCTCTACCTACTTCATCAACACCAACCTCAATATTATATTCATCACTATATTTTTTAATAAGAACCATAATTATTTTTTATATTTATGTTTTAAATTTTCTTCAATTATATTATAAAATGAAATTTAATCATATTTATTTATTAATCGGTATTTTCATAATTATTTTATTATGTTCTTGTTTAGGAGGTTGTTATAGAGAAGGATTAGCCACAAGAGAGATAAAAGATCATAAAGAAAATAAAAAAGATGCTATGAAACAATTTAAAGAAAACAATGATTCTGTTGAAATGATGCCTCCTGAAGATGATGTTAATAATAAAAATGGTTTAATTGGACCAGGTGGTCAACAATGGATATTTGGTCCTGGTGGCGAACAACAAAGACAACCTAGACAATCAGGAGAAAGTGAAGGAGAATATATAGATCAAATACACGATGAATATGCTAATAATTATAATAAAAATGATGAGACAAAAAATACAGGCAGAAGTAAAAATAGAAGTTCTTTAAATGGAATACCTAGATCTCAAATCCCAGAAGGAAATGAAGATTTATATATATTAAAATCTCAAATTGTTCCACCTGTTTGCCCAGTTTGCCCACCAGTCGTTTCATGTTCAAAAGATAAAGAAAAATGCGCCCCTTGCCCTCCTTGTGGAAGATGTCCTGAACCTGCTTTTGAATGTCGCAAAGTTCCAAACTATAATAGTAACGATGAAGATTTCTTACCAAGACCAGTATTAAATAATTTCAGTCAATTTGGTATGTAAATATTAATTATAAATAATAATAAATATTTATTAATCTTGTATTCAGTTTCTATATATATAAAGCTTTAATGAAATGTTGATTTTTGTAATAATCTTACAAATTAAATTTATCTATTTCCACGACGTGATCTTTTACCTTTTCTTTTTCTTCTTTTATACATTGTAGATACTGATGCATATGGTCTTCTACCTAAATATCTCTCCATCCCTTTACTTTGTTTTCTTCTTGTTGAATATTTGCCTTTTTTTCCAGGATGACGTTTTGCTAAAGATTTATCTAATCTAGCATTATATCCTTGTTGATAAGCTCCACCGGACATTAATGCTCTATTTAATGGGTCTTGGGCTAAAGCAAACGCTGCATCTAATCCAGGATTCGCTTGAGGTAAAGGTGTAGGGAATACCGTAGGATTCATTGGTGCCATACCCCCACCTCTTCTGCGCATTCTAGACATTCTGCGCATTTTAGACATTCTGCGCATTGATTTTTTGCCTCCTTTACGATTTTTTTTGTAAGATTTTCTTTTAACAGCCATTATATAATAATATAATATTAAATTTTTCTTTTCAAGCATTTATTATCAATTTCTAAAGTTTTGCATTTTTTTTCATGAGGAACTATTTTAATAATACATTTTGCTTTTTTTCCATATAATGGTTCTGTGCATCCTTTTTCTTTCTTTTTTGTTTTATTAAATTTAAATAACTTTTGTTTTTCATTACTACATCTTGATCTAAAGTGTTCATATCTTTCTCTCACATCGCAATATTTTAATCCTGATTTTTTATCCAACATTTTATTAACTAATTCATGTAATTCATATACATATCTTGAAAATGATTCTCTGTCTTTCATATGACATTCTTTTATAGGATGAGCTTTAAAATTATTTTTTAGATTTATTCTACAATATTTACATGGTAATGTATATTGTAAGTTTTTAACAAATTCTTTATAATAATGTTTATTTTCTTTACTGGGTTCTACAGGATAATTAAAACTCATAGTGTGTAAATAATGCCACATACTTGGTCCCCAAATACTAGTTAACATACCATCACCACTATTATATTGTTTTTTTGTAAAAACTCTTTTTTTAATTTTAGGATTTTTTTTTCTACTTTTATTCATATTATATTATATTATAATAATATTATTATTACCAATAATAGTATTATAATTATTCTTTGATTTTCATTAAATATTCATAAAATAATTTATCATTCTTGAAATCATTAATATTAATAATATGTAGATTTCCAGAGCTATCTCTATAAATCATATTATTCGTTATACACTATTTTAACTTTATATTATTATAATATATATGTTAGGAGAAATTATAGATTTTATTTATGAGAGAAAATTCATAATAGCATTAATTTTAATAGCATTATTCTTTATTTCAATAGCTGTTTATGTTTATTTAAATAATATAAAACCTAGCTTTGATAAACAATTTGTTGAAAATAGAGAATTTGTTCCTGAAGAACAAGATCAAAATAGAGAGCCAAAAGTAGCTACTTTATATTATTTTTATACAAACTGGTGCCCTTATTGTAAAAAAGCAAGACCTGTTATTAACGAATTTAAAAGTGAAATAGAAAATAAAACTTTTAACAATAATAGAGTAATTGTGAGAGAAGTAGATTGTGAAACAGATAGTGAAACAGCTGATAAATTTAAAATAGAAGGATATCCTACTATTAAATTAGTTACAGAAGACGGAACTGTATATGATTATGATGCACGACCTAATGTAGAAACTTTAAGACAATTTCTTAATGAAGTTCTATAAAATAATTTATTCAGTATTATCATTATTATTATCAATATCATTATTTTTTTCATTATTTTTTTCATTATTTTTATCATTATTATTATTTTCAAAAGATTCTAAAAAATTAATAGCATATTCTTTGCCTTTATCTAATAAATATTTTCGATGTTCTTCATTACTATAAGAATTTTTCCAATTAGTAAAATCATCATAATCATTTTTCATTGTTATAATATTTTTTATTTTTTCTTGATTATGTTCATTTGATATCATATATTTCATATTAAAAATAATCTTCATTGTATAATTAATAACATTTGTATTATTATTAATTACATAAATTTCATCATCAGTCTTTTTACTATAATTAATTGCTAAAATTTCATCTTTTTCACAATTTACTTCATTTAAACAAGCATTTAAAGGAAAGTTATTACATAATCCACCATCTATATAATATTCTCCATTATATTCAATTGGTTTAAATGCTATTGGAAAAGCAGATGACATAGTAATTGCTTTATATAATTCTAATTCTGGATGTGTTTTATGATTTAAATCAATAGTTTCAAAATAACCATTTTTTATTTTTGAAGTAAAAATATGTAAATCAATATTATTAAATTCATAAAATTCTTTTAGATTTATATTACTATCTAATGAAACACATTTTAATAATGGATTTAATATATCATAAATAAATTTTTCATCAAATATTCCTTTCTCACTCCAAATATTTAATATATTTTCAGGATCGATAGGTTGTAATTTATCCCATGGTCTTTTTAAAATATATTCTTCTATATCATCTAAATTGTAATTTAAAGATAATAGAGTTCCTATTAATGATCCAGCTGATGTTGTATAAATACTTTTAATATTATCATTATTCCAGAATAATTTTTCTTTTAAATATTTCATAGCACCGAAAAACATGAAACCATTTGGACCTCCTCCACCAATAACTAAATGTTTAATTGTCATTATTACTATTATTTAACGTATATTTTTAATAACTTTTTTCTAATTTTTATTTAATGAATACAATATTTACTGTTGATGATCCCGAAAATTATGTAGATAAAATAGATTTAGATGAATTATATGAGAGAAAGCAACAACACGATATTAATACTACAAATAGCTACAATACTATATTAAATAGAATTCATAATAGAATTAAAACAACATCACGGAAACAATTAAATGAACACTATTGTTGGTTTGTTATTCCAGAAATGATGATTGGTGTTCCTAGATATGACGTAGCACATTGTATTACATATGTTATGGATAAGTTACAGGATAATGGATTTAGAATAAGATATACGCATCCAAATTTATTATTTATATCATGGGAACATTGGGTTCCTGGATATGTAAGAAGTGAAATAAAAAAGAAAACTGGTGTATCGATTGATGGAAATGGAAATCTTGTTGGAGAGAAGAAAGATAGTAATGCTTCCTTTTTTGGAAATAACGGTTCATCATCTGGAAATAGTAATAATTCAAATAATAAAGCTATTACTTTTAAAGATGAAAAAGAAGAAAATGATATGTTAATGTTTAATACAGGAGATAATATAAATATGAACAATAAAAAACCAGAAACTAGACCAATTACATCATATAAACCAACTGGTGGATTAATATATAATAATGAATTAATTAAATCACTACAAAATAATTTAAATATTAATTAGATATTATATTATAATGTTAATTCCTTTTAGCAAAATTGTTGATAAATATAATATGAAAATTCATGGTATATTACATATTGGAGCTCATAAATGTGAAGAATTAATAGAATATAATAAATATGGAATAAAAAATAATGACATTATTTGGGTAGAGGCAAATCCAAAATTAGTAGAAGAGAATTTGAATATTGATAAAACTAGAATAGTAAAAAACTTTATTTGTTGTGATACAAATGAAGGAAAAACAAAACTAAATATAGCGAATGATAGCGAATTATCATCAATATTAGAGCTAGGAACATATTCTAAAAGTTACCCATCTATAAAATATAATACTTTTATTGAAGTAGATAATTGTAGGATTGATAAAATGTATTATGAAGATAAAATATCTAAAAATTTTGCAAATTTCTTAAATATAAATATTCAAGGAGCAGAATTAAAAGCATTAAAGGGGATAGGTGATTTAATTTATTATTTTGATTATGTTTATCTTAAAGTAAATAAAGATTATGTATATAAAAAATGTGCACTTATAGATGAAATTGATCTATATTTATCAAAATATAATTACAAAAGAGTTGAAACAGCTTGGACTAATGCTCATTGGGGTGATGCTTTATATATTAGAATTAAAGATAATTTTAATTTTCATGTAGTAAAAAATATTCGCTATTCTGAAGAAATATGGCAAGTTAGAGAAATAACATTAGAAGATGCATTAGAAAAAGCTAAAATAGATCCTAGAGTAAAAGTATTACATTGGTACAAGAAAGACGGTGGTCATGGACTTATCGATGGTGTTAGTGGATGGTATCAAGGAGCAGGAGGTTCTATAGAAACACTTGCAAATAATGATTGGGATACTATTATATTGAAAAAATCAGATGATAATAATATTTTAACAAATTTATTAAATAAAATACCAAACGAAGTATTTTATTGTAAAACAAATGTTAAATATCCACCATTTGTAAATGGTTTATATTTAGAAGAATATTTTTTAAATTATATAGAAAAGAATGAAATCATAACAAAAAAAAAGTATATACCAGCATTATGGACAAATTTTCAAATTAGAAAAGATTTCAAGTCTATTAAAAATGAACTTCAAAAAGATTTAGATAAATGGATAGAAAATAATCCTAGTAATAATGGATATTTTTGCGTTATTCAACATGATAATGGTTCTATGTTAAATTTACCAAAAAATACTATTGTATATAATAGTGGCAATAATGGTGACTTTCCATTACCATTAATTTATGAAGATAAAAATAATATATTAGAAAATATATCAAGAAAATCATTTATTGATAAAAAAATCTTATGTTCTTTTGTCGGAAATATAACTTATAATGGCGTTGGTGAAAATGTTCGTCAAATAATGTTTAATAAATTTAAAGATAATAATTCTTTTGTTATGATTAATAGCGGTGGTTGGAATGAAAATGTAAATACAAATAATCAGAAAATATTTATAGATACAACTATTTCATCTAAATTTGCATTCGCCCCCAGAGGATATGGACGTACAAGTTTTAGATTTTTTGAGTGTTTTTTATTAGGCGCGATACCTATTTATATTTGGAATGATAAGTTATGGTTACCTTTTCAAGATATAATTGATTATGATAAATTATGTATTGTTATTAATATTTCACAAATAAATACATTAGAAGAAAAATTAAAAAATATTACAGAAAATGAATATAATGCGATGTGGAGTTATTATAAAAGTATTAAACACCTATTTAAATTAGAGGGGATGACAAAACAAATATTATCAGAAATCGGTGTTGAAACTAAACATAAATTTTCTTTATGTATTCCGACGATGAATAGATATGAGAAATTTTTATCTATATATTTGCCAAAATATATTAGTAATTCTTTTATTGATGAGATTATTATTAGTGATGAAAATGGTGATGATGTAAAAAAAATAAAACAAGATATAAAAAATCTAGATAAATTTAAATTTAATATAAATGAAAAAAGATTAGGAGCTTTTAATAACAAAATAAAATGTTGTCAATTAGCAAAAAACGAATGGATAGCTTTAATAGATTCAGATAATTTTGTAGATATAGATTATTTTTTTGTTGCAAATAACTTTTTAAATAATAATAATTTAAATTCAAATACTATTTTAGCACCAAGTTATGCAAAACCAAATTTTGATTTAAGAAATTTTTCAGGAATTTGTTTTAAAAAAGGAAATTTTAAAAATATACCATATCCCAAAGAAAAAACTTTCTTACTAATGAATACTGGAAATTATATTATTAATAAATATCTCATAGATAAATTAATTTTAACAAATCAAGATAAAATATTAATAGAGAGTTCAAATGCTTGCGATGTGATATTATTTAATACATTATTATTTGAATATTTAGATTTAGAAATGTATGTACTAGATAATTTACATTATAAACATATTGTTCATAATGGTAGCACTTACTTGAATTCTTGTAATAATACTAGAAAAACTATAAATATTACTCATGAAAGATATTATAAACTATTTTCATTGGGATAATTTTTTTATTTCTTGTATTCTATTATCCTATATATATCACATTTTATATAATCAATAATAAATATCCATTTTTCTATTTAAAAACTATTTTTTAAATATTTATATACTTATTATAATGAAAAAAAATAAACCTTTGGTATTTATTATAGGTGGATTTGGAACGAAAGCTGGTATAGATATTATTAACAATTTACTTATAGAATATAAAAAAATACATAAAATTAAAAATGATGCTGATGTTATAAATTTTATTCTTTATTCTGTAACAGAACATAATAATTATAATCATTTTACTTATGAACAATGTTATTCTGCTTTTTTAAAAATAATTAATGATTTGAATAATTTTTTATATAATAATGATTATACACATGTATTATTATGTATAGGATGTAATACAATGCATATTTGTATTCAAGATTATTTAAAAAAACATTATTTCGATAAAAGAATTATATTTTATAGTTTACCAGAATATGTAAGATTACATATTGAAACGAATTATTCTTACTATAATAATTATTCTTCAATATATCTATTATCATCAATAGAAACTTTCAATAATAAATTATATCAAAATATTATTAAAAATATTAATTTTAATAATAAAATAAATAATTATTCTTTATTAGCAAAAATAATTATAGATATTAAGTGTTTAAATGAAGTAAATTTAAATGAAATTAATGATATAATTAAAGAAATACCAAATAATAGTATAATAATATTAGGTTGCACGGAATTACCTATTATTGAAAATGAAATAAAAAATTTATTATTAGATAAAAATATTATTATACTAAATCCACATAAAATTATATCTCAATATATATCAAAAGATTATTTAAATATTATAAAAGAAAATATTTATTAATTAAATCATAATCTATTTTTTTTTCATTATAAAATTTAGATAAAATATTTTCAAATTGAATAGGTTGAAAATAAGGATAAATACAACCTCCTGGAGTAAAAGTATATTCTCCAAAATATATTTTATTATTTATTTCATATAAATCAATTCTAACATAATCATATTCTTTAGATAATTTTTTAGCAATTTCTAACATATCCTGTAATTTTTCTGGTTTTTTTATATTTTTTACTAATAATTTATTATTAGATCGAATAACTCTTAATGGTTTCCAATCTATAGAATAATTATAAAATTCATGTGTTTTATCATTTAAAATCATTATTAATGCAACTTCTCCATGTATACAATTAAATTTATAATCATAAACTAACCCTTCTAAATATTCTTCAATGAATAATTCAGGTTTAATATATTTATAATGAGGTTCATCTCCATTTCTATATATTGTTTTTAAGGTATTATTAAAATGATTTTTTAAATTGTTATAATTTTTTTTAAAATCTTCTTTAGATTTTATTACTCTAGAATCTCCACAAAAATGAGATGTTTTTATTACAAAACATTCCGGTAATTCATCTATATTAATTTCATCAAAACTATTATACTCGCCTAATAATTTTGAACAATTTAAATTACTAATATTACTAGATAATATTTTTTTTTTAATATGTAATTTATTACTATATTCTCCAAATTTTTTTAATTCTTCAATATGAGGATTTACTATACGTTTTTTGTATAAAATATCAAACATCGTATATTATAAATATATAGTATATATTTATATCATACTTATAACATATTTATATCATACTTATAACATATTTATATCATACTTATAACATATTTATATTATAATTTATCATATGTTTTTTTTGACTATCAGTATTTTCCCATTGTTTTAATATATAATTTGGTAATTCTATTGATATAGCATTATTATTAATTATAGTAAACCAATTATTATTTTTAAGATAATCTGGATATATTATTTTTTCTATAGAATCTGAAATAACATATGGTATTAATGGAAATGTGCCAACTGAAAATACTAATATTTTACTATTACTTAAAGTAAGTATATCATCATATACTGAGCTACTTTGAAATACTATATTTTTATTATTTTTATATAAATCTATTAAAATATTAATAATGGGATTACTTTTATTTTCAAAAACTATTACTATACTTTTATCTATATTTTCATCTATTATTTTTTTATAAAAAAATAATGGTGGTTGAAAATATAATTCATGTGGTGAATTTTCAAATATATCTCCCGACCGAATATGTATACCTATATCAAATATTTTTTTCTCTATTTTATTTTTATAAATTACATATTCTTTGAATAAATTTTTTAACTCATCTATAGATAATTTTAATAAAAGTTCACCATTAAATAAAATTGTTTGCGAATACTTAGAATTATTAGTATCCTGTTTTTTTATAATACTACTTTTTAATTCAAATAAAGGATGAGAATCAATTTCTAGAACATGATGTAAAATATTATTTTTTTTTATTAAATAAATAGTTGATAATATTTGTAATAAATTATTACCATTTCTTCCAATATAACGAGTAATTTTATTAACCATATGATTTTTATATATTAAATACTTTTTAAATAAAAGTTATTTAACATTTATTATAATTTTATTTTATTAAATCTATTATTTTATTTAATTTCAATTTTATATCAATATTTTCAGTATATTGTCTACAATAATATTGTGTAAGTTCCGGCAATAAAAATAATTCAAACCACCATATCTCTTTCTTAATTTCTGTCTCCAAAATTGTAGTTGATATTAATTCTTGTTTTGCTGTTTTTTGATATATTAACAAGTCTCTAATATTTTTATTATTAATATTACTAATATTATCTATATTAAAAATATCAAATAATGTAATCCAATTTATTTCTAAATTAATCCCATATAAAATTGTATTAATATACCTATGTCCTGGTATAAAACATTCTATACACATAGTTTCTTTTGGTCTAACCCAAAATAAATGTCCCTGACTACTTCCAGATGGAAAAATAATATATTTACTATTATATACCATTTCAATTTGTTCGCGAATAGAATATTTTTCTAATTCTTTAACACTGTATGATATTTTCAAATCTTTTAATTTGTCAGTTAACAAATTTAAATTCTCCCATTTTCGACCATTTGATAAACGATTTATTATTAGAACCCCAAAAGGTTCTTGTTTTTCTATATTAAAATAATTTAATATATGTTCTCTAAATAATATACTATAAAATTTATTGTCTTCATTAACTCTTCTTATATTTGTATATAAATCTTTTGGTATTATTTTACATTTATATTGACTCTTAGCTAAATAAATTTTTTTAGTTTCAGTATTTTCTATACTTCCTAACACAATACCTAAATAAATATTATTAGAATTTATCTTTCTATTAAAAGTTATGTTGTTAAATATCGCTTTATATAATTCCAACATAAATGGTTTAATATCACTTTCTGAACAATTTAAATTTAAATTTTCTATATTAATATTTTTGGTTTTTAAATAATGTTTAAATTTAAATAACATAAATAAATGATCTGTAATAAAATGACCAAAACATTTATAATAATTTTTAATATACTCTGATGGTAAATCTATGGTAAATGTATGAAAACTATTATTTAATATTGCATTGTTTTTAATTAATATTTCATTTTTATTAGCAAAATTATTTTTAAAGTGATTGTAAATTTTTATACAATTTTCTCTCATAATTTTTTCTTTCTCTGGTGAAATATTATTCAATACTTCTTGTAATTTATTGACTTCATTCTCTTTAATAATAACAATAGCATCTTTCCATAATTCGTGTTCAGGTAATTCTAAAGTATCTGATAATAATACTGGTATTGAACCAACTGCTAATGCTTCCCAAAATCTTATACTATTTGGTCCAGAACCTGAAGGTGCTAATGTATATCTACTATTAATTAGTAAATTATTATAATATGATGTTAATGTTGTATGTTTTTCATCTATATTTAATTCTAATTTATGATTTTGTTTTTCATTGTAAACTAATTTATTAAAATGCCATTCTCCTGTATATTTAATTAGTGTATTTTCTGGATGCTTCATCTCAAAAATAGAAGGTCTTATTTTTGTTAAATATTCTTTTGGTTGATATCCTCCAATAAAACTATATAATATTTGTCTTTCATTATTTAAAAAATTTATATTATTAAATTCTTTATTAAATTGTTCATTTTCTACATTTACAGCATACAAAGGACATGATTTTATTGTAATACCTTTAATATTATTTTGATTCTTGATTTTATGAGGAGTAAATAATGTTACTATATTTAAAGCTTTCCATAAAGGAATTAATTTTCTAAAATGGATGTGTTGACAACAAGTAAAATATGGTTTATTTTTTATAATTATTGGTCTTAATAATCTATATATATTATGTAAATTATATTCTTTATCAATTATTGTCGCCCAAGGCATAGAAAATAAATTGTTATTATCTTTGTTCTGAATATAAAATGTTTTTTCCGTTATAGCAGGATATTGCCAAAATAATTGCTTATTATATTTATTCATTATATTTTCTGTTGGAAATACAATATCATATAGAGAGATATTATTATCTAGAACTTTTTTACTATTTATCTCATCATTAACATCCCAAGTAATAAAATTATCTCCAATAACAAATTCATTATAAGTATATTTATTAATTAAATTATTAAATAATATATTCAATGATATATTAGATTTATAAATTTCATCAATATCATATAAACAATTAATATTATTACACCAAAACATCCCTTTAATAATTTCTTTATAATTATTAATATGATGTGATGAAAAACCAATATTAATATCTGAAGAATATGGTAAAGTAATTTTTTTAAATATAAAAATATCTTCTTCTATAAATAAAGTATCTCCACATTCTAACAGTGCCTTTTTAATAATTGTAAATTTATTATGTAATTTTTCTTCTTGTTCTATTTCTTTATTATCTATTAAATTAAAATTTAATTCTATATATTGATTATTTTTTAATTCTTCTCTCATTTTTTCATCCACTAATCCATATACTATCGCATTTTTATGATGTTCTGATAAACTTACTAACATATTTATAACTTCAAAACAACTATTGCTATTTCCAATAAAACAAAAACTAGAAGGTTCTACATTTTTATTATCTACATTTTCTACAATTTTAATTTCATTATCAATGAGATTTTCTTTAATATTTTCAGTAATTATTTTTGTTTCAAATAATTTTTCTACCATTTTTATATCTTCATTAGAGAGAATATTTAAATAATCATCATGTAAAAATAATTTCTTATAGTTTTCAATATTTTTATGATATTTTTTTCTCTCTTCATCATCAAAATTATTTATTATAATTTCACTCCATTCTTTAATAAAAAATAAATTATCTTTATTATCTTCATTTAATACAGGAAGCATTTCAAGAGAAGTTATTCTCTCATAATTCTTATAAGTTTTTTTTGATTGATTATTAATTTTTATAAAATCTTCTACAATTTTTAATACATAATTTTTATATTTATTACTATCATCATAAGAAGCATTTTTAAAATGAATTGGTTTTTTTGAATAAAGATTACCATCAAAATAATAATTTTTTACTTTATTAAAAGAGAGAAAATACAATAAAATTTTTATCTGTTCATTAAAATCTAAATCATTATTATTAAATATAAAATTATATGAATAACTCATTACTATAAGTATTTTATATATTTAATATTTAAATATTTAAATATTGTATAATATTAAATATATTATTTTGTAGCTACTAATTTAATTTGTATATTATTATTTTTTTTTTCATATTCTCTATATCTTTGATGAAAACCGGGTTTATTATAATTTTCTTTAAAATCTGGACACCATTTTTTTTACATTCTCCCCATGCATATTCATTAATTTCAAAACCCTTTCTTATTATATTTTCAAAACCCTTTCTTATTATATTTTCAAAATTATTTAATAAATATCCTCCACCACAACCAAAATCTAATACAATATCATTACTATTTATATGTTCTTCAAATTTAAATTTATTCAAATAACCACCAACAACAGCACCTTGTTTTTGCCAATAAAAATATCTTTTATTCTTTAATATAATTAGAGAAAAACATATTTATTATTTATAATCACTAATTCTTATAATATTATTTGGTAAAGAATGATTAATATCATCTGGAACTATAATTACTTCATGATCTCCTAGAAATGTACATACCGTTGAAAGACTACTATGTCCACTAATAAATATTTTTGAATATATAAAATCACTCAATACATTTAAAATATGTTCATTCTTATTAAAATTAACATAATTAACTTTTTTTTCTATGAGAATATTAGTTAAAAAAGTAATATCACCATCACTGTGTATATAAAATGTATATTCACTATATTTTTCAATTAGTTTTGTTATAAGATTTAATAATTGTTTATTATGTTTATTTATAACATTTCCTCTCCCAGCATTTAATGCATCGCCTTGTCGTACATGAATTACAATATTATCATTAGACAATCTTTTTTTTGGTAATTTTTCATTAAGAAAAAATTTTTTAATTTTTTCTATATTATTTATATATTCTTTCATCTCATTATTATCTATTGGAATTTTATTAAAATAATAAGCATTATCTAATGAATATATTGTTTCGCTTTCATAATCTTTTGGAATATTATATATTTCATGCGAATGAACATGATTTTTATAATTTTTAACATTCAAATTATATTCTATAATAAAAGTTCTAATTATTTCTATAAAATAATTTTTTACATTTAATGCTTCTATATTATTAATATGTTCAAAATTAAAAAATTTATTTATAAAAATAAATCCATCAAAATAGTAATTATTTATATTATGCAATGCTAAACAGCTTAACAACCCATGTAATTGATGTCCCATACCATCACTTCCATGTTGCACTATATTTATTTTTGATATCATAATATAAATTAATTAATAACAAATTTTTATATTATTTTATATATTTTTTTATATACTAATATAAAATAATGCCACAAGAAGAAAAAAAAGAATTTAATAAAGATAAATTAATTGATTATGAGTTAGTATTAGATATGTTAAGTTTATCATCACTTGTCTATAATTTTAATATTGATATTAAAGCTGAATCTACAAAAAATAATAAATATGATTTAAAAAATCTAAATATTGAAAACTTAAAGGTTGATTCAAAACGCAAAGAATTATTAAAGAAAATTCTTGAAAAATCACCCAATTGTGAATTATATAAATTCTATGATTTACAAAGTGGTTCACAAGTTGGTATAACTATTAGTCATAAACAAAAGCGAATATCTTTTATATTTAGAGGTTCTAATCAATTGATTGATTGGATACATGATTTCATGATATGTAAAAAAGAAATAAGTGAAAATATTTATGTTCATCTTGGTTTCTATAAATCATTATTCAAAGAAAACTTATTTAATAATTTAAAAGAAGATTTGAAAAAATTAATAGAAGAACATCCTGACTATGATTTATATATAACAGGTCATAGTTTAGGAGCTGGTCTTACAACTTTATTTGGTTATCTTATTTCTGATATTATAGATAAAAATATTACTCTTATTACATTTGCTAGCCCTCGTGTTGGAAATAAAGAATGGGCTAACGATTTTAATAAAAAGAAAAATTTACGGCATTTTAGATTTGTTAATCAAAAAGATATTGTAACATCAGTTCCTTATTTATATTTTTATCATGTTGGAAATTGTATTCTTATTAATAAAAATAATTCAATGAATTATACAAATTATAATGAACATAATGATAAATCCAATATATTTTATTATTTTAATCCACTTGATCATTTAATAGATAATTACTATAATAATTTAGTTATTTGTAAATGGAATGATAATAATATTTATTGTGAAAATTATAAATCATCTACGAAGGCAGAAATAGTTTCTGAAGAAAATATAGAACTCGCTGAAAAAAAAGCACCACAAAATGAACTAATTTAATTTATTTTAAGGTAAAAATTCTAAATAATATATTATAATTCTAAATAATATATTATTTATCTATCTCCGACGGCGGGTAGATTTTACTTTTCGGCAAAACGATCTTTTTTTGCCACGTGAAAATTTACACCCGTCTTTGGCAAGACAGATACCAGGTTTGAGACCACGGCATTTGGACGCCTTAACTCTGCGTCTGTACGAACGTCTGGCAGACGCCGTTTTTCTATGAACAGCTCTTGTTTTCATCGTTGTATATATTATAAAAAGAAAATTATTTTTTCTTAGATTTTTTTTTCTTTTTATTTTTTTTATTTTTTTTTGTTCTTCTTTTACCACCTTTTTTTTCTAATTCCTTAATTTCTGGTTCTTGTTGCTGTTGTGGTTCTTGAATTTCTGGTTCTTGTTGTTGTTGTGGTTCTTGAATTTCTGGTTCTTGTTGTTGTTGTGGTTCTTGAATTTCTGGTTGAGGTGGTGGTTCTTGAATTTCTGGTTCTTGTTGTTGTTGTGGTTCTTGAATTTCTGGTTCTTGTTGTTGTTGTGGTTCATTTTCTCCTAAATTATTTTTTTCAAGTTCTTTATTTAAACTTTCTATTTGGGCTTGTGTTGTTGATAAAATTTTTTGTTTAACTATAGCTTCATAAATATTTATACCTTCAATAAATTGTTTTTCACAATTAATATAAATGTTCATAATTTTATTTTTTGCATCTTTTACTAAAGCATTTAAATTATTTTGATTGAGAGAAGGATTTATTGTAAAAATTTCAACACCTGTTTCTTTATTTTTTGTAACTGAAAATACTTGATCTAATATTTCAATTAAAGAATTTTGATTTGCTTCTGTTGCTTGTATCATATTTTTAATATTATTAGCATATTTAATGAATAAAGAATCGCGTAAATTTCCTGTAAATTCTTGTTTATAATTACCATTTTTACATCCACTTAATGAAGAATAATTTCTTAATTTAATATCTCTAAAGGATTTTATAGCAGATTGTTGGGTATCAGGAACAACGGGAAATTTACTTTCTCCTGTAAATGCTTTATAAAAAGTAATTAAATCTTTATTATATTCTTCTTCCATTTGTGGTGACATATTTTTAAATGAACCACTATCATAATCATATACATCATTATATAAACTCCGCAATTCTGGTATACCAGCCATTTTTCTCATATTTTTTACATTTCCACTTGATGATAAATTCATATCACAAAAATTAGGATTTATAATATATTCATCATCTAAATTCAGATTAATAGTTCCGTTTTTATCGTTATATTTTTCATTATTATTCATTAAAATATCAATTCTCTTTTGACATAAATTATTATTGATAACTTTAACATCTACACCTTTAGGAATTTTATCTTTTTCGCTTAATGGGACTTCCATTTCATTACCATTTTCATCTTTATAAATAAAAACAGGATTTAATGTCATAGTAATTGCTGAAAATAAATTAGCAATTTGTATATAAAATTTAGCAATACCTATACACATTCTTCTTTTATTTGTTGTATTTTTTACATCATATTTTTCTAATGGTTTTTCGAAATAAGCAATTTTATCATCTGCCAATTTATCAATCGGCACTCCAGCTTTTAATTTTTGTTGCATATATGTTATATCTTTCATATGAACTTTTTCTTGTATAATTTTTGATGTTAATATTACTAAATTATCACAATATTCTAAATTACTTACTAGATTTTGCATATCTTTAAAATTTTGTGTTAAAATATAATTAGTAGCTATATTATTAACTACTTCAAATAAATTATTTTTTTTTATTGATTGTTGCGATTGATTATTTCCCATATATATAGTTTTAATAAATTTATTTTATTTCAAAAATTATTAATTATATTAATTATAATAATTATATTAATTATATTAAATAAAGTAAAAATTGAATTTAAAATTAATTTAACATTATTAATAGTATAATACCCATGAATGAACTTTCAAAAACAAAAAAAGTTAGAAAAGAAAATAATAAACAATTGTGGAATTTATTTGATACTGAAATAAATTCTACAAATACTAATATTGAATGTATATATCGACAAAATGGTGAGCGTGAAATATGTGAATTATGTGAAAGTGCTTTAAAATTTTCAGAAGAAGGATTTTTAGTTTGTCAAAATGAGAAATGTGGAATTATTTATAAAGATATGGTTGATCAATCAGCTGAGTGGAGATATTATGGAGCAGACGATAATACAAATGGCGATCCTACGCGCTGTGGTATGCCCATTAATCCACTATTAAAAGAATCTAGTTTTGGTTGTAAAGTTATTTGTGCTGGTAAATCAAGTTATGAAATGAGAAAAATTAGACGTTATACAGAATGGCAATCGATGCCTTATAGAGAAAAAGCACAATATGATGAATTTCAAAGAATTACAATTATCGCACATAATTCAGGTATTCCAAAAATGATTATAGACGATGCTATGAGATATCATAAAAAAATTTCAGAAGCAAAAACATTTAGAGGATGTAATCGTGATGGTATTATAGCAGCATCTATTTATATTGCTTGTAAAATTAATAATTATCCCAGAACAGCAAAGGAAATTGCTAGTATGTTTAATTTAGATAATACAAGTGCTACCAAAGGATGTAAAAACGCTGTTAGTATAATTAATGAAATGGAACATGAAATGGATAATAAAGATAAAACATCATTATGTAAAACAACGCCTTCCTCATTTATTGATCGTTATTGTAGTAGATTAGGTATTAATGAAGAATTAACTATGGTATGTAAATTTATTGCTATGCAAATACAACAGAAAAATTTAATTCCAGAAAATACTCCACATTCCATCGCAGCTGGTATTATATTTTATGTTTCTCAAATGTGTAATTTGAATATTAATAAAAAAAATGTAAATACTATTAGCGAAATTAGCGAAGTAACAATAAATAAATGTTATAAAAAATTAGAATCATTAGAAAGTAATTTAATTCCAAAAAAAATTCTACAAAAATACATCTCTAATTAAAAAATATATTAATTTTATTAATATATTAAATTTAAATTTAATAATTATTTTTATAGTAATTATTAAATAATGTCTATAAATATTCCAAAATATATTTTTTTAATCCCATACAGAAATAGAGAACCTCAAAAAACACATTTTTCTATATATATGAATTATATTATGGAAGACTACGATAAAAGTGATTACGAAATTTATTTTTGTCATCAAAATGATAATCGACCATTTAACAGAGGAGCAATTAAAAATATTGGTTTTATCGCCATGAAAGAAAAATATCCAAATGACTATAAAAAAATTACTTTTATATTCAATGATATTGATACAATACCAGCTATAAAAAATTTATTAGATTTTAATACATATAAAGGTCTTATTAAACATTATTATGGTTTTGAATTTACATTAGGAGGTATTTTTTCTATAAAAGGTGAAGATTATGAAAATATTGGAGGTTTCCCTAATTTTTGGGGATGGGGGTTTGAAGATAAATGTATTTATAATCGGGCTATTAATAATAAAGTAATTGTTGATAGAAATAATTTTTATAAAGTAGGAGATATTAATATATTACATATTATCGATGATCCAACCAAAATTTTAACAAGAAAAGATTGCTGGCGGATAGATGAAAATGCTGATACAGTTAAAAATATTTACAACTTGTCTTATGAAATATCTAATATAGAAAAAAATATTTCTTCCAATAAATTTATTATTAATATTAATTATTTTGAATGTTCATATGATATTAATAAAGAATTACTTTATAGTCAAAATATAGCATTAGATAAAAGTGTAAAAAAAGAAAATAAATATAGTGATCAATTAAATCGTAAATTAAATAACACTCAAAAACATATTAACAATAATTTTAATAAAATCGTTCCTCAAAAAAATAAGTTTTTTACATTGAACAGAAAATAATTTAAATAATACTTTAATATAATAATAAATGTCTACAAAAATAGATGAATCTTTTAATCCATCTGGTGTGTTTCTAAATTTTTTATACAATGTTAAAAGTTTTTTACAAAATGATAAAAAAGATTACGTAGAATTATCAAATAAGCAATTAGTTCAATGGGACAGAAATATTTATTTATCTAGATCTACTGATATTAATAAAACAAAAGAAGAACCTGGTAATGTTAATTTATTTCAACAATTTTATATTAATAAGATTGATGAAAGACAAAATGAAATAAGAAAAACTCTATTATATAATTGTAATAATAATTCAATAAATAATATTTACTTACTTAATGAGAGAATATATACTGATGAAGAATTAGGTCTTAAAAGTAATAAAATAAAGCAAATTGTTATTAATAAAAGAATGACGTATCAAGATGTATTTACTTTTGTAGAAAATAATAATATTGATGGATATATTATTATAAGTAATAGTGATATTTTCTTTGATAAATCAATTAAAAATATTCAAAAATGTGAACTAATCAAAGATAAAAAAGTTTATTGTTTAAATCGATTTAATTTTAATTCAAAAAATTTATCAGAGTTGGATCTTGATTTATCTGGAAGACCTGATTGTCAAGACATATGGATTTATCATTCTAAATTTAATAATATTTTATTTAATAAAAATATTTTTGATATAGAACTAGGAACTCCTGGATGTGATAATAAAATTATTTATCTTTTCAAATTATTAGGATTTAATTGCTATAATGAACCTGAAATTATAAAATCTTATCATTTTCATAAAATTATGACTAGAAATTATGATGAAAATACTAAAAGACCTAATTATCCTTATTATGCTGTTTTTCCCGTTTTAAAACATGATTATATTGATAATTGTCGCAATAAATTTGAATATTTATCTTTTGACATTAATGAAGAAAATAAGAAAATTTATGATTATATTTTAACAAATATAAATAATAATAAAAAATTTATAATCCCGCAAATTACTATTCCTGATAATAATTTAGCTTTTACAGGAGTTGTTTTAAGTCAAAATAATAATAACAATAATGATTTTGAAAAATTTAAAGAGGATTTAAAAGTTATGGTAGATAGATTTGTAAATATCAATAGTTTAAATGATATTCAAAATTATTCAAGAATATATCTAGAATCATTTCATAGATGTAATACATATATCAAATGGGAACCATGGGGTAGTGTATATTCTAATACTTCACAATCACACTATTTTATTGAAAAAAATTTTGTTAAAAATATTAATTTATGGGGAGAATCATTTTATCAATTTTACAATATTCATAATAATCCATGGTCTATAAGTTTAAAGGATAAAAGATTATTAATAATTTCCGAATTTAATAACATTATAAGAGAGAAAATAGACAATAGAGAGAAAATTTACGGTATTGATTTATATCCAGATTGTGAATTTATATTTATAGATTTAACTCAAGATGATAAAAAATTATCATATAATACATTACTTAAAAAATTATTTAATAATATAAATAATTTATCCGATAATTTTGATGTTGCTTTATTATCATGTGGAGGTTTAAGTAATTTAATATTATCATCTATTGATGATATCAATAAATCTGGTATTGTTCTTAATAGTTTTCTTGAAATTAGTTTTGGTATATACAATAATGATTTTGAAGAAAGACATCAAGATATTATTAAATTATATAAAAATGAATACTGGACAAAAATATAAAAATATATAATTTTATTTACCTAAATTAAAATTATATACTGAGAACTATGTAGTAAGTATTTAATTACTGAATTCCTTTAAAAAAATTGAGCCATAATTTTCTGTAGTGTCTAAGCAAACACCTGCTTTTTTTATTGTTGTATAATTAGTATCGGGATCAAACGATGTTATTTCCGACTCTAATTTATAATATATTTTGTATTTAATTGAGCTATCTATTAAATTATTATTTATATCCAATAAATTTGATATATATATATTTCTCATTCCACCTGTTGAGTTTTTTGGTCCCAAATTTCCATCTATCTGAATATTATTTTCTGGACCATCATTAATTGATTTTGTAATTATAAAACTAATTCGCTGATCTGATTGTATAGACGCCTCATAAGGAACCTTATATTCAAGAAATACAGAAGAATTAGTTATTGATGGAATATATGAAGTAGTGAAATTAGATAGTTCTATAATAGAAGTATCACTTGTGCGATAATCACCATTAGTAATTATATTTCCAAATATTTGTTCATAACTATCTTTTGTTACCCATTTTAATGTTCCATCTCCATTACTCTCTAATAATTGATTTTTATTACCATAATTATTTGGAAATACTAAATTATATGATGATTTTAATGACAAATCTGGCGCAAGTAAACTTATTGTATTATTAGATATATTGTCCCTTAGAACAAATTTTTCACTTGTTATATTTGATTTCACTTCTAATGAAGAATTTATACTTACATATTCTGTTATTGATAAATTACCATTTACGTATAAATCTTTATTAAAATGTACATTGTCTTCTACATATAATGTTGAATTTATCGTTGTACTATCTGTTACATCTAATGTAGAAAAAACATTTAATTTAGTTATATCAACAACGCTATTAAATGATGCTATATCCATAATTCTTAACGTATTCTTTATAGTTGTTGCTCCTTCAACAAATAATGAGGAATTTACAGATGTAGAATCTGTTATTGATAAATTACCAGCTACATGTAGATCATTACTAAATTCCCACCTATATTTATCAGACGATGGATCAAAAAATAAAGAAACTTCTTTTGAATTTACATTTGCAAACATTCCAAATGATTCTAACTCACCATCTGTATTTAATTCAATTTTATTATCTTCAATTGTTATTTTTTCTACATTTACTTCAACTATATTACCCGTTACCTTCAAATTACCATTAACTATTAAATCTTTATTAAAATATACATTATCTCCTACATATAATGAAGAATCTAAGGTTGTACTATTTCCTACGTTTAAATTATTTTGTATATTAACATTGCTATTAAATGAAGCAATATCTGTAACACGTAAAGGATAATTTATAGTTGTTGCTCCTTCAACAAATAATGAAGAATTTATAGTTACTGAATCACTTACCGATAAATTACCTGAAACATATAAATCATTACTAAATTCCCACCTATATTTATCAGACGATGGATCAAAAAATAAAGAAACTTCTTTTAAATTTACATTTGCAAAAATTCCAAACTGTTCTAATGAATTATCTAAGATTAATTCTAACTTATTATCATCAAAAATTATATTATTATTATTATTATTATTATTATTATTATTAATATTAGCTAATATATTTATGCCATTTATAGTCAAATTACCATTAACTACTAAATCTTTATTAAAATATACATTATCTTCTACATATAAAGATGAATTTAATGAAGTAGCATCTTCTACGGTTAACTCATTTTGTATATTTATTTTATCTGTTACTAATAAATTTCCCGAAACATATAAATCATCACTAAATTCCCATCTATTTTTATTTGGTCCGAGTTGGTAAAATAAAGAAACTTCTTTTGAATTCACGTTCGCATAAATTCCAAATTCGTCTATACAATGATGATGATCTACAATAAATTCAATCTTATTGTCTTCAATTAAATTATTATTGTTATTATTATTATTATTATTATTATTATTATTATTTGTTATCTGTGTTCCATTAAGTGTTAAATTACCTTGTATAATCAAATCTTTATTTAAATATACATTATCTTCTACGTATAATGATGATTTTAATGTAACAGCATCTTCAACCTCCAAAATACTATTTATAGTTGTAGCATCCATAACGTGTAAAGAAGATTTTAAAGAAACAGCACCTTGAACATTTAAAGTACTAATTAAAGAAGATGCTCCTATAACAGAAAGAGAAGATAATACGGTTGCAGCATCCATAATATGTAACGTTGATTTTAATGTAACAGCATCTTCAACCTCCAAAATACTATTTAATAATGATGATCCTAATACATATAAAGATGAATTTAAGGAAGTGGCATCTTCTACGGTTAACTCATTTTGTATATTTATTTTATCTCTTACTAATAAATTACCTGAAACATACAAATCATTACTAAATTCCCATCTATTTTTATTTGGTCCTATTTGGTAAAATAAAGAAACTTCTTTTGAATTCACATTTGCATAAATTCCAAATTCGTCTAGACAGTCATGATCTACAATAAATTCAATCTTATTATCTTCAATTAAATTATTATTGTTATTATTATTATTATTATTATTATTTGTTATCTGTGTTCCATTAAGTGTTAAGTTACCTTGTATAATTAAATCTTTATTTAAATATAGTGTATCTCCAACATGTAACGTTGATTTTAATGTAACAGCATCTTCAACCTCCAAAATACTATTTAATAATGATGTTCCTAATACATATAAAGATGAATTTAAGGAAGTGGCATCTTCTACGATTAACTCATTTTGTATATTTATTTTATCTGTTACTAATAAATTACCAGAAATATACAAATCATTACTAAATTCCCATCTATTTTTATTTGGTCCGAGTTGGTAAAATAAAGAAACTTCGTTTGAATTAACATTTGCAAATATACCAAAATTTTCTTGAGAATTATCTAATGTAAACTCTATTTTATTATCAGCAAATTGTATGTTATTATTGTTATTATTGTTATTATTGTTATTATTGTTTGTTATCTGTGTTCCATTAACTGTTAAGTTACCTTGAATAATCAAATCATTACTAAAATATGCATTATCTTCTACGTATAATGATGATTTTAATGAAGATATACCAATAACTTCCAGTGAAGATTTCATTAAAGAAGAACCATCTACTTCAATATTCCCATTTACTGATACATCCTCTATTAAAAGTTTATCTGATAAAGTTAAATTGAAACCACTTAATGAAACATTAGATAATATTTTTCTTGCGCTTCCTTGAATTTGTAAAGATCCATTTAATAAATCTACGAAATTAGTATTGTTATTATTATCTAACAATGATAAACTTGTGCTAATAGGATTTGTTGTAATTTCTCTAACGCGTCCATATTTATCAATAGTAATTGTTGGCACACTTATATTATTACCAAATGTTCCAATATTTGTAACTATATTTTCTAATTCTAAAGGAAACGTAATTATATTTTCATCACCATTAAACGAAATATTACCTGATATGTTGCCACTTATATTAAGATTTAATTTATTTTCTAATTTAGTAGCACTACCTCTAATGTTACCAATAAAATTTTTAGCTCGTACATTCCCTAAAATACTATTATTTGTTATTAAATCATTACCTTGAATATTTGCTTTTTCATAAAACTGAAATTCATTGTTTAAACCAGTCCACCCTAAAAACCCATAATTTTCGCTATTGCTATCTTTAATTATCTTAAATCCAATATCTTTATATATTCCTGATTTATTTGTATTACCTAATACTATTAATGGATCTGATATAGCAATACTTTCTGTATTTATTTGCGTTGTTGTTCCTTTTACGTAAATATTACCTTTAACTATAATATCTTTGTTTGTAATTATATTATCTTGACATACAGTTTCTCCCTTAATTGTTAATTTTGAATTAAATGTTACTGAATTATCTACTAATAAACTAGATTGTATTTCAACATCATCTATAACATTTAATGAAGAATGTATTGTTGATGGTGCAAAAATTTCCATTTTTCCATCTATTTTTGTATCTCCTAATACATTCAAAGAACTATTTAAGGTAGCAGAATTATATACTCTCAAACTCTTTTGTAAAAATGTATTATCTAATACATTTAAGGTTGTTTTTAGTGTAGTAGATTTATCTACTTCCAACGTATTATGTAAAGATGTATCACCTAATACATCAAATGAAGAATACATAGTTGTTGAATTATTTACTTCTAATGTTCCTTGTAATGATACACTATCTTTTACATATAATTTAGAATTAAAACTTGCGGAATTGGCAACCTCTAAAGTATTATGTAAAGAAGTAGCATCATTTACATCTAATTTATAATTAATAGTTACATTATCACCAACTTCTAATGATGACAATAAACTAGTAGCACCTTTTACTTTTAAAGTATTATGTAATGAAGTTGAACCAATCACATCTAACTTAGAATTCATTTTAGCATTATCATTAACTTGTAATGTAGAATCAAAAATAGAATTATCTAAAACATGTAATGTGCTATATAATGTTGTAGAACCTATAACATCCAACGTTGAATTCATTGTAACCGAATTTTCTACATCTAAAGTATTTGATAATGATGTTGAACCTATAACATTTAAACTTGAATTCATTGTAGTAGATTTTTCAATATTTAAAGTATTCGATAGTGTCGTTGAACCCATAACATTTAACGTTGAGTTAATTGTTGCTGATTTTGCCACATTTAATGTATCACGTAAAGATGAAGATCCAACAACATATAATGTAGAATTAATTGTTGTTGAGTTTTCTATATTTAAAGTATCTTTTATTGTCAACGGTCCTATAATATCTAATGAAGAATTCATAGTAGCATTATCTAGTATTTCTAATGTTGATAATAAAATAGTTGACCCTTTTACCTTCAAATTATTATGTAATGATGTTGATCCAACAACATCTAATTTAGAATTTAATTTTGTATTATCAAGAACATTTAAAGAAGCATTAAAAGTAGATGCTTCCCTAATATCTAATGTTCCGCGTAATGTTGATGAACCTAAAACATATAATGTTGAATTTAATGTTGTTGATTTATCAACATCTAATGTTCCTTGTAAAGATGATGACTCTAAAACTGTTAATGATGAATTAAATGTTGCTGATTTTTCAACATCTAAAGTATCTTGTAATTTTGTTGATTCAACAACATTTAAAGAAGCATTAAAAGTAGATGCTTCTTTAATATCTAATGTTCCTCGCAATGTTGATGAACCTAAAACATATAATGTTGAATTAAATGTTGATGAATCTTCAACATCTAAAGTATGATGTAATGATGTCGATCCTAAAATATCTAAATTTAAATTCATTGTTGCATTATCAAGAACTTCTAATGTTGATAATATTGTTGTTGAACCTTTTACTTTTAAACTATTATGTAGTGATGATGAACCTAAAACAATTAACTTCGAATTTAATGTTGTATCATCAAGAATTTGTAATGTAGACTTAAAAGTAGAACTATCATTTACTTTTAAAGTACTATATAATGATGTGGCATCTAAAACATTTAATTTTGAATTTAATGTAGTATTATTTAGAACTTGTAAAGTAGAGTTAATAGTTGTTGAAGCCCCAACCTGAAATGTATTATATAATGATACAGCACCCAAAATATCTAATTTGGAATTCATTGTTACATTATCCATAACTTCTAATGTATGATTCAAAGAAGTAGAACCACTAACTTGTAAACTATTATTTAATGATGTAGCACCTAATACATCTAATTTTGAATTCATAGTCGTATTATCAAGAATTTGCAAAGTAGAATTTAATGAAGTTGCCCCTTTTACTTTCAGATTTTTATAAAATAATGAATCGTCCAAAACATCTAATTTTGAATTCATTGTTGTATTATCAACAACTTCTAATGTAGAGTTTAATGAACAAGCTTCTTTTACTTGTAAACTATCATGTAATGATGCGCTTCCTAATACAACTAATTTAGAATTCATAGTTGTATTATTTACTACTTCGAGTGTAGAATTTATTGAAGTGCTACCTCTTACCTGTAAACTATTATACAATAATGCCGCACCTAACACATCTAATTTTGAATTCATTGTTGCATTATCAACCACTTGTAATAATGATTCTAATGAAGTTGCTCCAGTTACTTCTAGTATATTATGTAACGTTGTTCCTCCTAATACATGTAATTTTGAATTCATTGTAGCATTATTAAAAACTTGTAAAGTAGAATTTATAGAAGACGCACCTTCTACTTCTAATGTGTTTTCTAATATTGTATCACCTAATACGTGTAATTCCGAGTTCATAGTTGTGTTATTAGCAACTTCTAATGTATTTTGTAATGTTGTTTCACCTAGAACATCCAACTTAGAATTCATAGTTGTGTTATTAGAAACTTCTAATGTATTTTGTAATGTTGTTTCACCTAATACGTGTAATTCCGAGTTCATAGTTGTGTTATTAGCAACTTCTAATGTATTTTCTAATGTGGTATCACCTATTACATATAAATCCAAGTTTATAGTTGTGTTATTAGCAACTTCTAATGTATTTTGTAATGTTGTTTCACCTACAACATCCAACTTAGAATTCATAGTTGTGTTATTAGCAACTTTTAATGTATTTTGTAATGTTGTTTCGCCTATCACATTCAACTTAGAATTCATAGTTGTGTTATTAGCAACTTCTAATGTATTTTGTAATGTTGTTTCACCTACAACATCCAACTTAGAATTCATAGTTGTGTTATTAGCAACTTCTAATGTATTTTGTAATGTTGTTTCACCTATCACATTCAACTTAGAATTCATAGTTGTGTTATTAGCAACTTCTAATGTATTTTGTAATGTTGTGTCACCTATTACATCTAACTGACTATTCATAGTTGTATTATTAGCAACTTCTAATGTATTATGTAACGAAGTAGTGCCTATTACGTGTAATTCTGAATTCATAGTTGTATT
>Ga0209119_1000571_pt1 | contig 37508 bp, 32 predicted proteins | sample COG_03_FD_184747 | JGI IMG/M metagenome (GOLD analysis project Ga0209119, IMG submission 184747) | Pelagic Microbial community sample from North Sea - COGITO 998_met_03 (SPAdes) (version 2) | ecosystem: Environmental > Aquatic > Marine > Neritic zone/Coastal water | place: Helgoland, sampling...
CAAGAAATGTTAGTGTTGTGGACACGACAGTTCCAGTGATTACTTTAGCAGGGGAGCCTACAGTGACGATAGAAGTAGGAGCAACGTATACGGATCAAGGCGCTTCAGTGACCGACAACTACGACACCTCACTCACAGTTGTAGTAGGTGGAGATGCAGTAAATACAGCTATTGTAGACACTTACACCGTCACTTATAATGTATCAGATTCTAATGGAAATGCAGCCGCTGAAGTAACACGTACTGTAACTGTAGAGGAAACATTAGGATTAGATTCTACAGAAATTAATAGTGTGAGTATATATCCAAACCCAACAGCTTCTAAGTGGACTATTGAGTCTTCAAAGGTAATTAATACTCTAACACTTTTTAACTTATTAGGCCAAAAAGTATTAGAGCAAACGGCTAATGATACGAAAGTAAACATTGACGCCAGCAACTTGAAAACGGGTGTTTACCTGTTAAAGATTAATAACACAACAATAAAAAGAGTGATTAAAAAATAGGGATTAAAAATCTGTGTTCTTATAAGGAGCTAGGAGTGCAGTCTTTTTATTTTTTCAATAGTTTCCCGGTGTATGTATCTGCGCCAATTCTGAGTTGCATAAAATACACACCTGGTGAAAGAAAGCCAACATATGTTTGTGGCTCATCTTGCACACTTAGGACTAGCTTTCCATGTATGTCGTATAGATTTAACATCCCCAACAATTCAGAATCAAACGTTATAAACTCACCAACGGGGTTCTGTAAATTAAGTTTTAATACGGCTCTTTTTTGATTAGTGCTTAATGTACTTTCACGTTGAGAACAATTCTCATAGTTGACATCCCCTTGATGTATATCACGTATATACTCAATGACATAGTCTGCAGTTGTTTTTTCATAAGTGAAGTAGGGCTCTGGGAAATAGCCTCCGAATACATTTGAAATGTAGTCGTTCAAACTAAAATCAATAACGTCAGTATCTTCTAATAAAACATCATTTTTTATAAACTGGAAGATTTGATTTTGATCTTTGTAAATTTCGAGCGTGGTCGCATAGGAGTAGGCTGATGAATAATTGTCTAAAAACGTTCTAAAATCAGCAATTGTCATCTCAAAAGTATCCAAGCTATTGCCGAAAGGGTCAATAGAGTAGATGTCAAATGGAGTGATACTTCCTTGGTCTAATTAAGTTCTGATACCTCCCATGTTTTGAATCACAAAATCAGATCCTGTTATGCTCTGTAATGCATCGGTGTAGAGACATCCTGTTTCGGTTTTGGAATGATCAATTTCAGATTCGCCAATGACTACATAAAATTCTGGCTGATTATTGTAGGTATCTACTTTGGATTGCATGGTTTCGTCAAAAGCCATTGAGGTGTCAGACAAATCAATAAGCTCAAAATTGAAATCAGTTATGGCGTTGTTGGTTACAGTCAGTGTTGTCTTAGATACTTTTTCAAGGTATTTTCCTGACATCAGCATGTGGCCATTTTGATAAGCAAACCCATATTCTCCATTGGTGTGTCCTCCGATAACCAAGTCTACAAAAGAAAAATTCTCCAAAATTTCTCGATCCTTGTAATAGCCATAATGGGTTAGAGCAACCAGAAGGTCTGCGTTAGTATCCGTTTTGAGAGTTTCATAATTCTGAAAACTGTCTAGGCCTTCTGTAAAGGTTAGTCCTTCAATTTTTTTTGGATGCGTTAAAGGATACAAGCCTGGGCTTCCAGTCTCTACCACACCAACAAAAGCAATGGTAAACCCATCTTTTGTAATCAGTTCGTAGCCGTTAACATCTGCTAGAGCGCCGCTAGCCTCACTAACGTTATCACATATAAAAGGAAATTCCGCTTGGTCAATACGCGCATTCAAAACGTTTTGACCATAATCAAACTCGTGATTTCCGATCACGGAAACGTCCAATCCGCAGTCATTTAATAAATCGATCATAGGATACCCTTTGTTTGGATGATAGTCCACTATAGGGTTTCCAGAAAAAAGATCTCCAGCACTCACGAAAAAAACGTTACTATTTTGAGAACGCTCAGTTTCAATCAACGTTTTTAGTCGAGGAAAATTATTAATGCGACCATGTGGATCGTTGATGGCATAAATCACTACCGTTTCTTGCGCACTTAACGCGGAAAGTCCTAAAATTCCAATAAGTAATAAAAGATATTTTTTCATCGTATAAAAATACAAAAAAAATAAATTGCAAATAAAAAGAAAAACACCAGATAAGATGTCGAAACCTAGTAACCACGAATAATTGTGTTATAGTATGCTTAACATTAACCAATTAAGTAGTAAATTTTTAGCAAGCCGTATTGAATCTTCTTGAGTTCTTTGACAGGATTCGACTTATGCCTCGATTTCTCCTCTTAATATTTTTACAATGTCGGATTTATGGTTCCATAGGTCCGCTCTAAAGTGTTTGTTTTTTATAAATATCTTCATGCCAACCAGGCATGTGACGAGTCCTATATGGATATTTACAAGTTTTGTATAAACCCTTCTAGCAAGCCTGTTTTGGTTTAGGTATTTGTAAAACGTTTTCAATATAGTAGTAGTTGTATTCTTGGCGTCTTTTGTGAGCGATTTAAAGTAGAGTCCTCTCAATGCATAAAACAATCGGTGGTATTTAGATGTTATAATTTTTATAGGCTGTTCTTTTTGTTGTTCTAAAACCAAACTATCATAACAGGCTTTGAAATTTACGGATTTAAATAAATAGCCAAAATCATTGATTTGATTATTTAAAATAAGAATGTCTAAATTTGCTTCAATAGTTGGAACACAAACGCCGTTTAGGATTCTTCGATTGGCAAGAATTTTTTTAATATTCAAAATTTTCAGCATCTCTTTTCTTAATAATTTAGAGTGAATTTCTACGGCTCCTAAATGGTCAGGATGTATCAGTCTAGGTAAGTGTCTATGTTTTTTATGTTTTCCAAAAAGGGTCTCGTCCAATGCGCTGTAGCTTACATCTTTTAATACCTGTTCTGCTTTATGTAGATACGTTGGTTCAACGAGCACATCGATGTCCCCAATTAAGCGTTCGCCATAGTCCTTGTAATATCCAGAAGCCAAAAACGCACAACCCTTTACAAATACATGATGAATTTCATGGGCATTGAAAAGTTCACTTATAGCCTTGACTTGATCGAGTAGGGAGTTATTTCTATTTCTGTTGATACTGGTGAGCTCCTGCAAATAATTATTAAGATCGCCTGGTAATACATCGAGTAGTCCTTTTTGTTTTAAGCGACAATAGGCCGTAGTAAGAACCCCGTGATGACTGCTTGCCTTCACAAACCATTCCCAATCCATTGTTTCGACACCTAATTGCGCTCTTAATTTAGTTGCGTTAGTCTCAAAACTTAGGATGCTAGCGATATCCGTTTTGGTTTTTTTCATCCTTAAGCGTTAAAAAGTTTCGAAAACACTTCGATAGCCTCTTTAGTATTGGAGTAGGTCAATTCATAAAAAGATAAGTGTGCCATCCAGTTCATAAACTCTTTGGCATGTGTTTCTTTGGGTGAAATCCATGAATCAGACACAAAAATTTCCATGGATTTAGATAACGAGAGTTCTTTAAGCTCAGTTTCTGAATTTGGTTTGTAGCAGATGCTAACCATTTTCTGGCATGGGTAGCTTTGTCTAGTACTTGGATTTTGAAAGGGCACTACAAATTTCACTGAACCTTTTTCTTGACCTTTAAAAATTAGCGGTAGATCGTCAAAACCAGAAATCTTTTTTGAAAGTGATTCAAAGGCGCCAGATTTGATGGAAATTGCACCGGGATATGTATATACGTGGCTGTTTTTTGCTAGAATTGGAGAAAAATCGTCGGCTACTAAATTAAGTCCAGATGCCATCGCATGGGCTGTAAAGGTACTTTTTCCTTTCCCAGATTTCCCAATGACTAAAATAGCCTCTTTGTCATTAGTTACCGTCGATGCATGAATGGTTCCTAACCAGTCATCTTCGGATTTATTATGAATGACACACAATAACTGCATACAGAAATTTCCTTGTAGAATATGATAATTTTTAGCCTCATAGGAATCAATCAAAGACGCATTTTTATAAAAATACAATCTATTGTCAGCATAGAAAACATCGAAAACAACACAGCTTTTGTTCAATGAATTTTTAGACGTCAAATGTGCTATTTGTGGATGTAAAATTTCTTTTACTTTTTTATGACTATAATTTATTTGTAGTGCAAGATCGTTTATGATATAGGTTTCTGCATACTTTCGTAAGGTTGCATCAAAAGGAATTGTTGAAGTGTGCTTTTCGTTTTCAACAACCGTATTTGTTAAAAAAAGGGTTTGAATCTCATTATAAAAATTTTCAGCCTGCGAATGAGGAATTCCGTGTGCATCAGATACCGCACTAATAAAATTATTTTTTTTATCATGTACGACAAACAAATTGATAAGCTCATTAATGTTTTGGTCAACAATTACATAACTATTAGAATTGCCAAACCACAGTAACTGCTGTTCTTTTATTTGTTTGCTAAGAGAGGGGCCTTTCAACATTAGAGTAATTTATTACAAAGATATATGTTTTTATTTTACCATTAAATCAATGCATATTTTCTACTGTATTTTTTTGCTTAAGAAGTAAATGTAAATTTGATTTTTATTTCAAGTAAATTTTTTGTGTGATTTGAATTAAGTTTTATAAATTGCGGTATCATTTTGTGTTTTAACCAATGACACTTTTTGAGATATTAATTACGTAAAACTAAAAGCACATTAATGCTTTTACTTACGCTAGATATGTATGTCTCAAAATAACAATAATTGGTTGGTGCTTGTTACCAAACCAAGAAATGAAAAAAAAGTAGAATCTCGTTTAACCAAAATTGGAATCGAAGCTTACTGTCCTGTGAGAACAGAACTGCGGCAGTGGAGCGATCGTAAAAAGAAAATTAAAGTTCCACTTTTGCCTTCCATGTTACTAGTTAAAATCCCAAACAACCTTAGAAATATTGTGTTTGAGATCCCATACGTTCGTCGGTATTTGTTTTGGAAAGGCCAACCCGCCATTGTCAGAGAAGATGAGGTGAGTGTATTGCGAAAAGTAGCTGATCAGGAATTTTCATCCGTTTCGGTTCTAAAATATGCTCCAGGCACCAAAATAGACTTGAAACCTTTTGGGATTTCAGAGTCTACAGGGACTGTAAAATATACTTCTGGTAACCAATGTTGTGTTGTTATAGACTCATTAGGTTATATGCTAAAATTTCAATTATCATAATTTTTAATCTGAAAAAATAAAAATAGCAGTTTTTTATTTTGATATATTAAAACAATCAAGTAATTTTGGTGCTTGTTAATGCGACTCCAAACTCTATTTAGTATTTAATTTTATACTTAATAAATGGGAGTCCAATCGGCGAAGCCGTGCCAATCAATGACAATCCAGTCATTATTTCCTAAACATTAGTTCCTACTTCAAGACGTGTTAAAATCACTCATTACATCTCGTACTAGACTTCGTATGTTGGTGAAGTTTTTTATAAATGCTGCCAATAGCGGTTATTTAAATGGGCTTGCCTTAGAATTTGACGAATCTACAAATGCAATTCGACGCGAATTAAATAATTTGTCTGAAGCAGGTTATTTGATTCAGTGGAAAATAAAAAATAAAATTTTTTATGCAGCTAATACGAAACACACGCTTTTCGAAATGCTTCAAAAAATTGTTCGTAAGCATCTAGGTCTAGAAGAAATTGTTGAGTCCGTGTTGAGTCAAATGGGGGATGTTAGTAAAATCATTCTGATTGGAGACTATGCTTTAGGTCGTGATACTGGAACTATAGAAATAATTCTAATTGCAGACAAAGTCGATACTGCTTACGTAAAAAAACTTCAAAGAAAACTAAAAAATATTATTGAACGTACCGTACTATTTTATATAAATTGCTCAATTTCAGATGATGCAATTGTCTTGTATGATAACTCAAATCCTGAAACAACACCTCAAGATTCGTAATTTCCAATACTTAACCATAACTTATGAATTCCCCTAAAATAATAGCAGTCATTGGACTGGGCTATGTAGGTCTCCCGCTTGCTCTTGAATTTTCTAAAAAATATCGAACCATTGGGTTTGATGTCAATGCCAAACGTATCAATGAACTAAAAAATGCTAATGACACAACTTTAGAAGTTGACTCTGAAGCATTATTAACGGTTTTAGTGCCTAATTTAAGTGTGTTTCAACAGCGTTCTTCAGGGTTTTTACCATCTGTAGATCTTATGGATATTTCAGATGCTAATGTGTATATTATTACTGTTCCAACGCCAACAGATAAAAATAACCGTCCCGTTTTAACGCCCTTACTAAAGGCTTCGGAAACGGTAGGAAATGTGCTTAAAAAAGGAGATATTGTGATTTACGAAAGTACTGTTTATCCAGGGGTTACCGAAGATGAATGTGTCCCCGTTTTAGAAACAATAAGCGGTTTGAAATTCAACACAGATTTTTTTGTTGGTTACTCTCCAGAACGCATCAATCCTGGCGATAAAGAACGAACAATTACAAAAATCATAAAAGTTACATCTGGCTCAACATCAGAATCAGCGAAGGCTATAGATGATCTATATCAGTCGATTATTGAAGTAGGCACACACATGGCACCTAGTATAAAGGTAGCAGAAGCCGCTAAAGTTATTGAAAATGCGCAGCGAGACATCAATATTGCGTTTGTGAATGAACTGGCAAAAATATTTAACCTTCTAGATATTGATACGGCTGCAGTCCTCAAAGCTGCAGCTACCAAATGGAACTTTTTACCTTTTAAGCCAGGGTTGGTTGGAGGCCATTGTATTGGAGTTGATCCTTATTATTTGGCTCAAAAAGCACAAGAAGTAGGCTATCATCCCGAAATAATTTTAGCAGGCCGCCGTTTAAATGATTCTATGGCCGAACATGTAGCAACAGAAATTTTAAAACTAGTTGTCAAAAAAGGCATTAAAGTTAAAACATCCAAAGTGCTTATTCTAGGAATTACGTTTAAAGAAAACTGTCCCGATGTGAGAAACACCAAAGTTGTGGATGTTGTAACACATCTTAAAAGCTACGGAATGAATTTAACGATTTATGATCCTTGGGCAAATCCTCTGGAGGTACAAGAGGCATATAAACTCAAATCAACCCAAAATATTCCCGAAGACACTTTTGATGTTATTGTCTTAACGGTTGCACACAAAGAGTTAGTTCATTTAGATTTGAAACCTTTGTTGAAGCACAAATCGGTAGTCTATGATGTTAAAGGCGTTTTAGGAACAATAGCGGACGCAAAATTATAAAAAAATGTTTTCAGATTTAAAAAATAAAACTGTTTTAGTAACAGGGGGCGCTGGATTTATAGGTTCTAACCTTTGTGAGGCCTTATTAGAACTTGAAGTTAAGGTTCGCTGTATGGATAATTTTTCTACGGGTTTTATGCATAATATTCAACCGTTTTTGAACCACCCAAATTTCCAATTTATTGAAGCGGATATTAGAGATATTGAAGCTTGTCAGGCAGCATGTCATCAAGTGGATTATGTGCTGCATCAAGCAGCATTGGGTTCTGTGCCTCGTTCTATTAAAAATCCCATTTTAACCAATGCCGTAAATGTTAATGGATTTCTTAATATGTTAGTAGCTTCAAGAGATCAACAAGTGAAACGTTTTGTGTATGCTGCCAGTAGTTCTACCTATGGGGATTCAAAAAAACTACCTAAAATAGAAGACGAAATAGGAGCTCCCTTATCGCCTTATGCGATTACAAAATATGTCAATGAATTATATGCAACAATTTTTAAAAATAGTTATGATTTAGATACTGTAGGATTGCGTTATTTTAATGTTTTTGGAAGAAAACAAGATCCAAAAGGTGCTTATGCAGCGGTAATTCCTAAGTTTGTAATTCAGTTTATAAATCATGAGATGCCTGTTGTTAATGGAGATGGTTCAAATTCCCGTGATTTTACTTATATTGACAATGTGATAAAAATGAACCTCTTAGCATTATCAACAAATAATGCAGAAGCATTAAATCAAATATATAACACCGCTGTGGGTGATCGAACGACTTTAGTTCAACTTGTACACAGTTTAAAAAAATATTTATCTAAATTTGACCCAGCGATTGCAGATGTTAAAATAATTCATGGTCCAAACCGGTTAGGAGATATTCCTCACTCGCAGGCCTCGATTGACAAAGCAATTAAATTATTAAATTACAAACCAACTCATAACTTTGAAAGCGGTCTTGAAAACGCCGTGGAATGGTACTGGGAACAGTTTAAGAAATTAACCAAAAAATGAAAATAAGTACAATTTGTTGTATTGGAGCAGGCTATGTGGGAGGACCAACAATGTCGGTTATTGCCCAAAAAAATCCTTTAATTAAAGTTAGTGTTGTGGATGTGAATCAAGCACGTATAGATGCTTGGAATTCTGAGGATTTAGATAAACTACCTATTTTTGAGCCAGGTTTGGATACAGTTATTTCTGAAGCTCGTGGTAGAAACTTATTCTTCTCAACGGATGTTGAAGGAGCAATTCATGAGGCTGATATGATTTTTATATCCGTCAATACGCCAACAAAAACCTATGGAGCTGGAAAAGGCATGGCCGCAGATTTGCAATATGTAGAATTGTGTGCACGCCAGATAGCCAAAATAGCAACTTCTGATAAAATAGTTGTTGAGAAATCGACTTTACCTGTAAAAACAGCTGAAGCAATTAAAGACATTTTAGAAAATACTGGGACGGGAGTTAATTTTGAGATTTTATCAAACCCAGAATTTTTAGCAGAAGGAACAGCAGTTCAAGATTTAGAAGCGCCGGATCGTGTATTGATCGGCGGGGACCAAACGGAAAGCGGACTAAAAGCCATTCAGGCCTTAGTAAATATTTATGCGACTTGGGTCCCAAAAGAGCAAATTATCACCACTAACTTATGGTCTTCGGAGTTGTCAAAATTGACTGCAAATGCATTTTTAGCACAACGTGTGTCTTCAATTAATGCCTTGACGGAGCTCTGTGAATCTACAGGTGCAAATATTGATGATGTTGCGATAGCAATCGGAACGGATTCACGTATCGGCCCAAAATTTTTAAAAGCCTCCGTAGGATTTGGTGGTTCTTGTTTTCAAAAAGACATCTTAAATTTAGTATATATATGTAAATCTTTAGGGTTAGATGAAGCTGCTGACTATTGGGAACAAGTGATTATCATGAACAATCACCAACGAAACCGTTTTGCAAAACAAATAGTATCCTCTTTATATGGGACAGTGGCAAGGAAAAAAATTGGATTTCTAGGATGGGCCTTTAAAAAAGACACCAATGATACGAGGGAATCAGCTGCGATTTATATAGCTGATAAACTTATTGATGAGCAAGCACTTATACAAGTCTACGATCCGAAAGTAACCGCTGTTCAAATGTATTCAGATTTGAATGCGTTAGATAGTAGGACTGAATTAGAGAATAGTAAATTTCTGGAGATTCATAATGATCCATATAAAGCTCTAGAAGGGACACATGCGTTGGCAGTAATTACAGAATGGGATGAGTTTAAAACCTATGATTGGCAAAAAATTTATGATGGGATGCTTAAGCCAGCCTTTGTTTTTGATGGCCGTAACATTTTAGATCAGGAAAAACTGGAATCTATTGGTTTTATGTATAAAGCGATTGGAAGGTAAGTTGAATCAACAAACAATCTTAGTTACAGGAGCTGCTGGTTTTATTGGATTTCATCTGTGTGAACAACTCCTTAAAAAAGGACACATTGTGGTGGGATTGGACACTATTAATGAGTATTATAATACCGATCTAAAATACGCTCGACTTAAAGAATTAGGCATTTCTCGCTTTGAAGCTGATCAGTTTGATTCCATTACCACTAGTACTGTTTTTGGTGAAAAATTTCACTTTATTCGACTCAATCTCGAAGATAGAATTACTTTGCCTAAACTATTTATAACCTATCAGTTTGATAGTGTCTGTAACTTAGCAGCCCAATCGGGAGTTCGATATTCTATTGAGAACCCAGAAGCCTATATTGATAGTAATATTTCTGGATTCCTTAATGTTTTGGAATGCTGTCGGCACCATAAAGTTCCACGTTTAGTATATGCGAGTAGCTCTAGTGTGTATGGAAATAGTGATGAGGTTCCATGTGTAGAAACTGCCAATGTAGATAAGCCGATTAGCTTATATGCGGCTACCAAAAAGTCTAATGAGCTAATGGCACATTCGTATAGTCATCTTTACAATATTGAAACGATAGGTTTGCGATTTTTTACGGTATATGGCCCATGGGGACGGCCAGATATGGCTTTGTTTTTATTCACAGAAGCCATTTTAAACAACCAACCAATTAAAGTTTTTAATAATGGTAATTTATCACGTGACTTCACATATATTGATGATGTTATTGAAGGAGTAGAACACACGCTTTTAAACCCTTTCAAAGGAAAAGAATTATACAGACTATATAATATAGGAAACAGTCAGCCCATTCAGCTTTTACACTTTATTGAAGCGATCGAAAAAAGCACTGGTAAAACGTCCGAACGGATCATGATGCCAATGCAAGCGGGTGATGTTTATCAGGCTTGGGCCAATGTCACACACTTGTTAACCGATTATAACTACAAGCCCACAACGCCATTAGAAGAAGGAGTAGACGCTTTTGTTAGTTGGTATAAGACTTATTATAATAAATGAAACGTGCACATTAAACGAGGACCATCCAAGTGAATGATCAATAGTGTTTTTCTTAGAAATAACTTTAATTGACTATTGGATTTTATAGTCCGGTTTTTTCCATCGTATTGTTAATTTAAAGGCGTATTATTAGACGTATTTGAAAGTTTTGGTAGGATAATTTTCATATTTTATTTTTAGTTGTGATCTTTTTGAACGTATGGTTTTTAAGGTTAGATTTTTCGCCTAAAGTTTTAAGAAATTTTAAAGTTGCATTTATAGTGACTTAATGAATTTTATTAAAGAATTAAATAAAAAAAGAATTTATGAGTTAGATGGTTTAACAGGCGTTGCAGCTCTTGCAGTAGTTTTTTATCATTACACCACCAGGTTTTCTATAAAGTTCAATAATGATATTATTTCTAATGTTATTGAATTTAAATATGGTCATTATGGTGTTCGATTATTTTTCGTAATAAGCGGTTTTGTAATCTTTATGTCTATTGAAAAAATTAAATCGCCATTTGAGTTTTTATATAAAAGATTTATAAGACTGTACCCAACCTTTTGGATGTCTCTATTTTTAACATTTATTTTTTCTTGGCCCGAATTTAATTAAACCTAATTTTTCGCAATTATTTGTGAATTTGAATATAGTTCCAAAAATTTTTGGTTTTAAAGCTGTTGATGGTGTTTATTGGACTTTAATGGTTGAATTATTTTTTTACTTGCTAATATTTATTTTACTATTAATAAATAAAACCAAGGACATTAATAAATTTAGTTTTCTGTATTTAGTATTTGGATTTATTTTTATAGTTTTTAATGAGGCACTTTACGGATATAATTATTTTAATACAATAATAATGTATTACTTACATGGATTATTATTTATTATGGATATCAATTTTTATAAATTATGGAAATATGGTAATGATATGTTTTTATATTTTCAACTTTTACTAATTTTATCTTTTTTACTAGGAGATTTTGAGCTAGGTTGGGTCTATACTTTAACATTTATAATATTTTATTTACTAATCAATAAAAAAATGATTTTCTTATCATTTCCGATTTTTATTTTTTTTTGAAAAATCTCTTATACGTTATATTTATTCCACCAAAACATAGGACATTTAATACAAGTGTTACTAATAAATCATAGCGTAAATTCTGTTTTTATCTTAATAGCTATTCCATTAGTAGCCATCCTTTTATTGCCATATATTATAACTTTTTTCTTTAAAAAAAATATCACGAAAAAACTAAATTCATTATATAAATAAATGCATATTATAGCTTTGTGAACAACTTTAAATCTAAAATAAAACATGCAACACTGTGGTCTTTAATTAGCCAAATTCTGTACATACTAGTAATATTATCTACAAATATTATTTTAACAAAGTATATATCTCCCGAAGAGTTTGGTCAAATTAGTATTATTATGTTTTTTGTGATTATTTCTAGTGTACTTGTAGAAGGTGGTTTTGGAGGTGCCCTTGTAAGAAAAAAGGCAATAGGTCAATACGATTATTCAACCGTTCTTGTTTTTAGTTTTTTATTTAGTATTATTTTATATTTATTATTGTTTTTTTTTTCTAGTATTATTGCTAATTACTATGATAATCCTGAATTATCAAAATTCATAAAAATATCTTCTATAATATTGACAATTAATTCACTACAAACTATAAGTAATGCTAAGTTAATTAGAGAAATGAAATTTAAAGAAATTGGAGTCTCTAGATTGCTATCTATATTCATCGCTTCTATAGCGTGTGTTTTATTAGCCTATAATGGGTATGGAGTTTGGTCTTTCATAGTAATGCAAATAATTTATTCCGTTCTTTTTGCTCTTTTATTATTTGCATATGCAGGTTGGATTGGAAGTGTTTATTTTAGTATAAATTCTTTTAAAAAGTTATATTCTTTTGGAGTAAACACCTCTATAACGTCATTGTTGAATTCGATTTTCGATAACATATACCAAATTATTATTGGTAAATATTTTGGTATGAATCAAACAGGATTGTTTTATCAATCAAAAAGGTTGCAAGACGTACCTAATAATTTAATAAACATGTTGCTTCAGGGAGTATTTTTTTCAACGCTATCAAAATTACAAGACAACATTCCTAAAATGCGATATTTATATTTAAAAGTTACTAAACACGTAAGTGTTTTTATGGGAATAATAATTGTTTTTATTTTTATTTTCGCTGAAAAATTGTTAAATATTTTATACGGAACAGAATGGGTAGAAGGGGCGTATTTTTTGCAAATGCTTTCAGTAATTTCATTTTTCTACATACAAGAACTTGTTGTTAGGGCATTATTAAAAACATTAAATAAAACAAAACAAATACTGTATTTTGATCTCGTAAAAAAAGGAATACAAATTTTGTTTATATTGGTTGCCCTGAAATTAAATAATATAAATTATTTAATTTGGGGGTACTTATTTACCAGTGTAATAAGCTACTTTAATTATTTAATATTAAGCAATAAATTAATTGGAAATAATAATAGATTATCAGAATTCACTACTATTTTTATAGTTGCCTTAGTCATTGGATTTTTGTTGTTTTTTATAAAAACAAATTATATATCAAATTCTATACCGCTTTTCATTACTTTTTTAATGTTTGTTATTGTTTACTTTTATTGTTTATCCGTTTTTAGAGTTTTTAAGTTTAAAAGTGAAGTCAAGCTATATATCCGTAAATAATGATCATTATAAATTCATCTTTTATGAAGTACAATAAAAGCGATGTTTTAATTATTTTTATTTTAGCTATAGTAATTCTAGCTAGAGGGGTTATTCAGCAAAATCTAGTTGAATTAACCATCCTGACAATAGGTGTGTATTATCTATTTACAGATAAAATTAGATATAATAACCTTGTTGATAAATCAACAAGGTTATTATATCTGCTTTGTTTTGTAGTTTTTACAATTTCTTTGCTTGTGACGAATGACATTAGCAGTCTCAATATTGCATACAATTTTTTTTTGTTCCTTGTATTTCTCTCAATTTTCAATTCTTATAATAGAGCAGAACTTTTTGTGTTTTTTTGCGGTAGTATTATTTCTCTAATTTGTTTTATTCAAATTCTTCATCTATTTAATATTATTGATGTTACAAACTTTAATATGTTCTATTCTAGGGAAGGTTTTGTTAGGTCACAAGCGTTAATTGGTAACCCCAACTATTCTGCTTATAACTCGTTTGTTTGTTTCATTTTATTATATTTTTCCAGAATTAAGTACAAAAAAATATTTTTATTTTTTTTGGCTATAAGTGTTTTAATAACAATATCAAGAGGAGTTATTATTGCTCTCATTTCTTTCGTTCTCCTGATGAATTTAAAACTAAGTAAGCCAACTTTTGTTTATGTAGTTTTTTTGTTTGTTGGATATATCTCTCTTGTTAAGTACATTCCTGAAGATTTTGTTTTTACAATTACCGAAAGGTTTAATGTGTTTTTTGACGAAGGTGACAGTAGCGGTAGAAGCGGTATTTGGCAGCAAGGATTTGTTGAATGGTCCAAAGATTTAGGGTTTATAATACTCGGTTTCGGGTTTAATAATTTTCCTAACGTAGTAAGAATATCTGATTTCGACATTACTGTTCATAATAGTTTTTTAAGAGCATTATATGAGTTAGGTGTTGTAGGTTTTATTGTTGTCTTTTCCTTTTTCTACAATATAATAAATCAAATCAAATGGGAGCATACTAAAGAAAAATATATTTTGATAATCGCATTGGTGATCTCATGGATGACAAATGATTTTTTCATATTGAAAGAGACTTTTTTTATGATTGCTATTTTGTTAATGTTGTCTTCAAAATTTAAAAAACATGACTGGAAGAAACCTTTTTATCAAATACAATAAAAGAATTTAGTTGAGATTATTATTCGTTCATGACCATCCTTTTTTTGTGCTAAAGAACACTGTTTTTAGTGGTGACAGTATGCCTAAAACTGTTTGGGATAATTATTTAATGAATTTTGATAATGTTACTGTTTTTGGAAGAAAGAGCAATAACCTAAAAGATAAAAAAAGTGTATCATCAGGAAATGAAAATGTAAAATTTTATTTGACCCAAAACTATTCTTCGATAATTAATTTATTTTTAAATTATAAGAAAATAAAAAAAGAATTATCTGTGTTAATTATAGAGGCGGATATTGTTCTTGTGAGATTACCCAGTGTTTTAGGAGTAATCGCTGCATTTTCAGCTTTTAAATTAGATAAAAAGGTATGGGTTGAAATTGTTGGAAATGCCAATGAAGCAATGTCAAGTCATGGGTCTATATTAGGTATATTAATTGCACCTATTTTTCATAAACTAATGAAATACGTTGTAAGTAAAGCAAACTATACGTCTTATGTTACAGAAAATAAATTACAAAAAGATTATCCTCACAATAAAAATTGTATCACAGTATCTATTTCTAACGTAATAATTAAAACAGTTTTAGAAGAGAGTCAAATTGATTCGTTAAGGTTCACTTCTAATAATTTAAAAATTGCGCTTATAGGTGGTTTTGATGCAAGATATAAGGGACAAGATATTTTATTAAAAGCAATTGGTTTATTACCAGAACATATAAAAAATAATATTCAACTTTATTTTGTAGGAGCTGGAGATTTTAAATGGGTTATTTCTCTTGCAAATGAGTTAAATCTTCTAAGCTGTATTAAATTTATTGGTTCAAAAGAGTCTGGGAGTCCAATTTTTGAATTACTAAAAGAGATGTCATTATATATTCAACCTTCGTTTACAGAAGGAATGCCCCGTGCTTTATTAGAAGCTATGAGTATGGGTTGCCCTATCATGGGCAGTATCGTCGGAGGTATTCCCGATGCCGTTTCAAAGGATTTATTACACCAAAAAGGTGATTTTAAAACTATTGCTAAACAAATTGAGAGATTATATTTTAATAGAGAAATATTAAAAAAAGAATCCTTTAGAAGTATAGCCGTTGTAAGGCCATACCTAAAGAATAATTTAGACGCAAAACGTAAAATACTCTATAAACAAATGAATAAAGTTTCTGACTATAGTTAATTTATAACTTATCTGAATCACCACGGTTGCAATATTTCTTGAAAAGTTATTAGAAAATCAACTTAAATTTATGAAACGCTTTTTGAAGTCATGGCCATTTCATTGGATAATCAGCATCTTAAATAATTTGGAATCTATCAAGGTATTCACAAATTTTATGTTGGTCTAACAAGACAAATCACCCCATAAGAGATTTCGAAGTGGTTGTCAGGTTCTATAAATTCTTTAAAAAAAAACCTAGTTATTGATGAGCCACACCCCTTAAGCAGGTATTGTAGGGATGCTAGCGTCACAGTTGGCTAAATGTCTAATCCAACTGCAGTTTTATAGGTTATTCTGGTGACGGACTTATTATGTGCTTAGACGTAAATACTTTAAATGATTACGCCATAACAACAAGCTATTGGAGAGAATTATAAAGAATTAGGTATTCCACATTATCTAAAACAGAACCATTCCTTTTAATATTCATTCTAGTGCATTTTTAAAACCATATAATCATAAATTAAGATTTTTAAATTGCCTAAAAATGAACAGAATTAAGAGCGAAATGAGCCTAGCAGCAAAGAAAAATATGGTATTTCATTTAAGGAGGTATCCACACAACTTTGGAATAAATCTAAAAGAAATTTCACTTTTTTAGAAAAATTTTAAAACACTATTTTTTTTAAAGATAAATATGATTTTCATTCAATAACAATGAATGCTCTAACTTAAAAACTTAAAAATGAAATACAAAATGGATTAATTTGTGGTAATTAACTGAATTTAAAAATAAATAAAAAATGTGTGGTATAAACGGAAATTTAATTTATGAGGAAAAATCATTATTAGAAGACATTAATGCTATGAATAATTTGATTATTCATAGAGGTCCAGACGATGATGGAGTTTTTTTTGAAACAAATAAATCTTTTTCTGTTGCATTAGGAATGAGACGTTTGTCAATTATTGATTTGTCTAATGGAAATCAACCAATGAATTCTGTTGATGAGAAAGTAATTATTGTTTTTAATGGAGAAATCTATAATTATAAAGTATTAAGATCAAAATTAGAAGCTAGGAATATTACTTTTAAAACAAATAGTGATACAGAAGTTATTCTAAAAATGTATTTAGAATTTGGTGTAGGGTCATTTTCACAATTAGATGGAATGTTTGCCTTTTCTATTTATGATAAAAGAACAAATAAATTATTTATAACAAGAGATTTTTTTGGCGAAAAGCCACTTTATTATTCAACTGTAGATGAAAACTTTATTTGGGGTTCAGAGTTGAAATCAGTAAAATCTCAATTAAAATTTTATCCAGAGATATCAAAAAAAGGACTAGAGCTATTTTTTTCATTGACATATATACCAGCTCCGTATACAATATATGAAGGTGTTTATAAATTAGAACCAAATAAGTATATAGAATATCGTATAGATAAAAAACAGTTGTCTATGCACAAACTACATAAAAAAACAAAAGAACCTAAGTTTAAAGGAGGTTTTAATAATGCTAAAAAAACAACTAAAAAACTAGTCGAAGAAAGTGTTTATAGTAGGTCTGTTTCAGACGTGCCTATTGGAACTTTTCTTTCTGGAGGCGTAGACTCTTCGATTGTATCTTATTGTTTAGCTAAAAATACAGAAAGTAAAATAAATACCTTTTCTATTGGTTTTGAAAAAAAATCTTTTGATGAAACAGACAAATCAAGAGTTATCGCTAAACTCATTAATAGTAATCATCATGAATTTATAATTAATGAAAAATGTTTATTATCTAATTTAGATAATATATTAGAAAATTTTGACGAACCTTTTGCGGACGCTTCTGCATTGCCAACTTTTTTAGTTTCTAAGAAAACAAGTGAACATGTAAAAGTAGCTTTAACAGGAGATGGAGGTGATGAAGTTTTTGGAGGATACAATAAATATTATATCAATAATATAAACAAAAGCTACACTAATTTTTTGTCTAAAAAAACCCATCAATTTTTAAAAAAAATGGCTTCACCTTTATTAAAAACGAAAGATGATAATAGAGGTTTGAGGTTTAAGGTAAGAAAAGCAATGGACTCTATAGATTATAATAATAATTTCTATTGGAATATAATTTCTTTAGGATTTAAAGAACATGAAATCAATCAATTGCTGAAAAAACAATCTAATAATATTTTTGAATACTATAAAAAAAATTTAAATCTAAATGAATCAGTATCACTTTATGATTTAAGAAGAATAGATAAACATGTTAGTTTAGAAGGAGACATGTTAGTTAAAGTTGATAGAACAAGTATGTTAACGTCCTTAGAATGTAGAGCTCCATTTTTGAATAAAAAATTATGGGACTTTACAAATTCTTTGCCAGATAATTATTTAATTCATAAAAGGTCTAAAAAGTACATTCTGAAAGAAGCTTTTAAAGAGGTATTTCCCTCAAATTTTCTTGAAAAATCAAAAAAAGGCTTTGGTGTCCCAGTTGGTGATTGGCTTAGGTCATTTCTAAAGGAAGAATTAATTCATTACACTAATAAGAAGTTTGTTGAAGAACAAAACTTATTTAATTATCCTTACATCGAAAAATTAATTAATAATCATATAACTGGATATGAAGATAATACTTTTAAAGTATGGTCATACTATTGTTTTCAGAAATGGTATAAAAAATCTTTCTTAAACGAATGAACCAAAAACTCATCCGTATCACCACCGTTCCAATATCTTTAGAAAAACTTTTAGAAAATCAACTTCGATTTATGAACCGTTTTTTTGAAGTGACTGCCGTTTCATCGGATGATCATAGACTTCAACAATTTGGTAAAGAACAAGACGTTGATACATTTCATGTTGATTTAACAAGAAAAATAACCCCCATAAAAGATTTAAAAGCGGTTGTTAAACTCTACAAATTTCTAAAAAAAGAAAAACCGAGTATTGTACACACCCACACACCCAAAGCAGGCATTGTAGGTATGTTAGCATCTAAACTTGCTGGTGTGCCCATTCGTATGCATACGGTTGCGGGACTCCCTTTAATGCAGACGTCTGGAGTGAAGAGAACTGTTTTGAATACCGTTGAAAAATTAACTTATTACTGCGCCACAAACGTATATCCAAATAGTAAAGGTTTAAAAGAATTTATATTTAATAAAAAATTGATTTCTGAGCGCAAATTAAAGATATTAGGTAATGGCAGCTCCAATGGAATTGATACGAAGCATTTTTCACCCAGTCAAGTTTCGGATCTTGAGAAACGTCAATTAAGAACGGATTTAAATATTAGTAAAAATGATTTTGTATTTGTGTTTGTGGGGAGGTTAGTAGGCGACAAGGGTATTAATGAATTGGTGCAAGCATTCATAAAAATGTCTAAAACACATACCAATTCGAAATTATTATTAGTGGGTCCTCTAGAAACCGATTTAGACCCTTTATTGCCAAATACCTTAAATGAAATTAAAAATAATGAAGCCATTATTTATGCAGGGTTTCAAACCGATGTGAGACCCTATTTAGCAATCAGCGATGTTCTGGTGTTTCCGAGTTATAGAGAAGGGTTTCCCAATGTAGTTATGCAGGCTGGCGCAATGGGACTGCCTAGTATTGTTACCGATATAAATGGCTGTAATGAAATCATACAACCTGATGTCAACGGAATTTTAATTCCAGTAAAAGATATACAAGCTATTTATAAGGCCATGGAGGAACTTATTAATGATAAATCGTACTATAATAAATTACAGAATAAATCAAGGCAAATAATTGTCAGTAGATATTCCCAAGCAGAACTATGGAATGCACTTTTAAAGGAATATAATCACTTAATAGAACTTAAAATAAATGCCTAACTCTCAAGCTGTTTTAATAGGGTATTCTGGTCATGGCCTTGTCTGTATAGATGTAGCCACTTTAAATGATTACACAATTACGGGCTATTGTGATATGGATTCAAAAGAATTCAATCCGTTTAATTTAAAGTTTTTAGGCAGTGAATCCCAACTCAAAAATGGAACAGCTGTCATTCTCGGTATTGGAGATAATAACATTCGTCTCAAAATTTATAAAGAATTTCCGCACTTAAAATTTATCAATATAATTCACCCCTCAGCAGTTGTGGCAAGGTCTATTAAATTAAATGCAGCTACTGTTATTTGTGCTGCTGCCGTTATAAGCCCGTTTGCCAAAATAGGATCAGGGGTTATCATAAATACAGCAGCAGTTATAGAGCATGAATGTGTTATAGGCGCTTTTTCTCACATCGCTCCAGGCGCTGTGCTGTGTGGTAATGTAACGGTTGGCACTCGAACTTTTATAGGCGCTAACGCTGTTATTAAACAAGGCGTGACTATCGGAGATGATGTTGTGATTGGTGCAGGAAGCGTCGTGATTTCTGACCTTCAAAATTACACCACTGTTGTTGGCAACCCCGCAAGAATACTAAAAAAATAAACACTTAATTATGATCCCTTTATCGGTCCCACACCTCAATGGTAATGAATGGAAGTATGTCAAAGATTGCCTGGATACAGGCTGGATTTCTTCCGCAGGTTCATACGTAAATCAATTTGAAACTATGGTTGCAGACTTTGTAGGTGCGAAGTATGGGATTGCATGTATGAATGGAACAGTAGGTTTACAGATAGCTCAGATTATTGCTGGGGTTTTGCCTTCAGACTATATCATTGCTCCAAATGTTACATTTATAGCGACTTTAAATTCTATTAAATATACGCGGGCAAACCCGATCCTAGTTGATGTATTTCAAGATACATGGCAAATAGATTTGGAGCTCTTAGAGAATTTTTTAAATGAATTTACCGAATTAAAATTAATAGATGGGAAATGGCATTCTTATCACAAAACGGATGGCAAACGAGTTTTTGCCATTATGCCCGTTCATGTCCTTGGTAATATGTGTGATATGGATTACTTAAGGCGTATTTCTGAAAAACACCATCTAGTAGTCATAGAAGACAGTGCTGAGGCATTAGGAACGACTTATAATGGAAGACACGCTGGTACTTTTGGAGACTTAGGCGTCTTTAGTTTTAATGGTAATAAAATTATTTCTACGGGTGGTGGTGGCGTTATTGTGACGGACAACCCTGTTTTTGCAAAAAAAGCAAGGCATCTGACAACACAAGCCAAAGTAAGTAGTATGGATTATATTCATGATGAAATAGGGTATAATTACCGTCTAGTAAATATACTAGCAGCCGTTGGTGTCGCCCAAATGGAACAGTTTCCGGAGCTATTAAAAAGCAAAAAAATAATAGATGCATTTTACAAAACCGAATTAAAAGGAGTGGGGGATATTGTGTTTCAAAATGTTCTAAATGACGTCAATCCAAACTGTTGGTTGTTCACATTTAAAACACATCATATGAGAGCACTATTAGAATATCTCAATGCTAATGATGTACAATCGAGACCCTTTTGGATGCCCATGAATCAATTAGAAATGTTTAAAGATTCAATTTACATATCCACCGATGATCAATCTGCTAAAATTTATGAGAATTGTATTAGTATTCCTAGTTCAGCAAGCATTACAATGAACCAACTATCAATAGTGGTCAAAACAATTAAAAACTTTTATAAAACCTTATGAATTTTATAGACATTCCCAGTTTTATCAATACCCACATTACCAGACGACACGTTAGTATGTTTCAAAGTGATATTGATAATTTCGATGATCAACTCACTACAGAAATCGCCTCAAAATCTGTATTAGTTATTGGAGGCGCGGGTACGATAGGGTCTTCATTTATTAAAGCACTTTTAAAATTTAAGCCTGCAAAATTAATCGTAGTGGATACCAATGAAAATGGTCTCACGGAACTCACTAGGGATTTGAGAAGTGAAAATGGGCAATATATACCTAAAACTTTTTTAACATACCCTATGGATTTTGGAGATTCTGTGTTTGAAAAAATGTTTTTAAACCATACTCCTTTTGATATTGTTGCCAATTTTGCGGCGCATAAGCATGTACGCTCTGAGAAAGATCAATTTTCTATTGAAGCAATGATTACTAACAATGTATTCAAAGCAAATGTTTTTTTAGAGTTATTACTCAAACACAAGCCAAAACATTTTTTTTGTGTCTCGACTGACAAGGCTGCAAATCCGGTGAATGTGATGGGTGCTTCTAAAAAATTGATGGAAGAAGTCATCTTATCTTATGCGGGTCAAATTAAAATTACAACTGCGCGTTTTGCTAATGTGGCGTTTTCTAACGGATCTTTGCTTGCGGGCTATATAGAGCGCATTTTTAAAAAACAACCGATTTCTTGTCCAGAAGATGTAAAACGGTTTTTTGTATCTCCGGAAGAGAGTGGACAAATATGTTTATTGGCCTGTGTTTTAGGAACTAGTGGCGACATCATTTTTCCAAAATTAGCGTCTAATACGATGATTAATTTTAAAGACATTACACTTAATTTCTTTAAAATGATGGGCGTGAAAGTTGTTCATTGTGACTCTGATGAAGAAGCTCGACAACGGATGCTGGCTTGTTCAAATGAAAGTAGTTACCCCGTTTATTTTTTTAAATCAGATACCTCGGGCGAAAAACTATATGAAGAGTTTTATACCAAAAATGACTCTCTTAATCTTGAAAAATTTAAAAGCTTAGGAGTGATTTTAAACCCTTCAAAATCATCTAAAAATGATATTCAGAAATGTATATCAAGTTTAAAAAACCTTATGGATGATCCAAATTACTCGAAAGGATCAATCATTTCAGTAATGAAGAAATTCATCTCCGACTTTGACCATATGGAGACTGGGAAAAATTTAGACCAAAAAATGTAATTATGTATCACGTATTTAAAAGATTTATGGATATTGTTTTTAGTATCCTTGCCATCATCCTATTATTACCTCTACTTATCCCTGTTATTTTGCTGCTTTTATTGACGGCAGAAGGACAAGTTTTTTATTTTCAAGAACGTTTAGGTTATAAAAACAAGCCGTTTCAAATATGGAAATTAGCTACCATGCTTAAAAATTCGTTACAAATGGGGTCTGGTACCATCACTATAAAAGATGATTTTAGAGTCACCAGAGTCGGTAAAATTTTGAGAAAAACAAAAATTAATGAACTTCCACAAATCGTCAATATTTTAAAAGGCGACATTAGTTTTGTGGGACCACGCCCTTTGATTTTAAGCTCATTTGAGGTTTATTCTAAAAATATACAATCTAAAATTTACAATGTAAAACCAGGGCTTACGGGGATTGGGTCTATTGTTTTCAGGGATGAAGAATCCCTTATTTCCTCTATCAAAGATGAAGACCCTCATACATATTACAGGAAAGTTATAGCCCCTTATAAAGGTGAGCTTGAGTTGTGGTATCAACAAAATAATTCTTTTATGACGGACCTTAAAATTATTTTTATAACAGCTTGGACTATCGTATTTTCATCAAATTCATTAGTCTTTAAAGTTTTTAAAGACATCCCCAAACGTATTTTTTAATCTTATATATTTAAATTTTTATTATGAAAACGCCCTTTTTATTTTTAGTTATTAGTTTAGGTTTTGGATGCCGCAGTAAAAAAGACACCTTGTATCTACAAGACATTAATCAAAATATCATTACTCAATTGCGCTTTGAGGCACCTACAATTCAAGCAAACGATATTCTTAAAATCACTGTTAGTGCTTTAGACCCGTCAGCAGCTCTCCCTTACAATAAAGTAAGTCAATCCGTAGGAAATACTACTAATCTGGCTATACTTCGCTTAGAAGGTTATGAGGTTTCGGAACAATTATCTATTCAATTTCCTCAGATTGGCACCTTGTTTGTTAATGACAAAACCCCCTCTCAGTTAGCTTTAGTCATTAAACAGCGTTTAGAATCTGAGGGTCATCTTATCAAACCCGTAGTTAATGTACGTTTACTAAATGCAAAATTTACAATTTTAGGAGAAGTGGCACGCCCAGGGACCTATAATTTTACCGAATCTAAACTAACGTTTCTTCAAGCTATCGGCTTGGCTGGTGATTTAACCATAAATGGCCAGAGAAAAAATATTAAATTGATTCGAGAAATTGATCATCAACGTACTGTTTTTTATATTGATTTAACAGCTTCAGACTGGATGAGTTCTGATAGTTATTATATTCACCCTAACGATGTGATTATTATAGACCCTAACAATCCAAAGGTTAAATCTGCTGGGTTTATAGGGAATGTCGGAACCGCTGTAACTGTAGTCTCAGTTCTATTAAGTACTATTATTCTTTTAACACGATAAATATATGCAAGCCTCTCCTCAGACCCCTTTTGAAGCGGATAACTCTTCTACATTTAATATCAAATATGAATTTTTTAAATACCTTAGCTATTGGCCTTGGTTTGTGCTAAGTGTAATTATGTTTCTACTAGGTAGTTTTATTTATCTTAGATATGCTCCTAAGGAGTATAATACGCATGCTAAAATAAAAATACTAGATGAAAATAGTGGATTAGAACTTCCAACGTCTGCCTTAATTCTAAACCGTTCGAATATCAATTTAGAAAATGAAATTGAAATTTTAACGTCCTATCCCCTTTTGGAACGGGTTGTAAATCAGTTAGAGTTATGTGCACAATTTTCTGAAAAAGGACGTGTGAAATCACAACCAATAGTAGAATTGCCATTTGAGTTTATGATGCTACGTTCTCTTGACAGTATAATAGAGCCTGCCCAGTTTTTAATTTCTGTTAAAAAATCTGGATTTAAAATTATTGATGATACTAATGATGTTGAATTCAATTTTCCTGAATTTGATACAACAACGATTGAGCATCAGTTGCCATTTGAGTTAAAATGGTCCTCAGAATTTAAAAAACACCAATTGATGGGGCGTGATTTTGAAGTCGTACTAGTCCCTAAAAAATGGGCTATTTTGAATTTAAAAAGTAAAATTAAAATTGAATCTGTTGGGGAACAAAGCCACCTTTTAAATTTAAGTCTACTCGGACAAGACGTTCTAAACTCCGAACGAATTTTAAATACATTGATTGATGTATTCAACCAGGACGATGTGTTAGACCGTCAGTTGATTTGGAAACGTACTATTGATTTTGTAGATGAACGTTTTGTGAATTTATCAAACGAATTGGACTCTATAGAAAGCTATAAGAAGAACTTTAAGGTTGACAACGCTTTGGTTGATGTGTCTACCGATGGTATTGAAAGCCTTAAACAACGAGCTCAATCGAATGAAAGATTGTTTCAGATTGAAAATCAAATTTCGATCTCCGAACTAATAAAAAAATCACTCTTAGGGCAAAATGCTTCAGTATCCCTATTGCCCGCCAATATTGGTATTGAAAATGCAAGTGTAAATACCTTACTAAAAGATTTTAATACATTGGTACTGCAACGTCAAAAGCTAATAAGTAGTGCAGGCGCAAAAAACCCTTCAGTAGTGCTGTTAGAGGCTAATTTAAAAGATATGAAGTCGAATATAAACAATTCAATTACGGCTTATGTAGATCAATTAAGTCTTACAAGGGATCAGCTTAGCCGTCGTAACCAAACATTTCAATCTAAGGTTTCAGGAATTCCCAAAAAAGAACAACAACTGCGAGCCATCGAACGTCAACAAACAATTAAAGAAACATTATTCATTTTTTTATTACAAAAAAAAGAAGAAGCATCAATTAATTTAGCAGTTACTGAGCCAACCTTGAAAGTTGTGGAATATAGTATTTCAGATTTCCTGCCTATTTCACCTAAACCCAAGATAGTGTATTTAGGAGCATTTTTGTTAGGTTTGTTAGTGCCTTTTGGAATTGTTTATCTAATTTTAATACTTGATACTAAAGTGCAAAGTAAACTTGATGTGGATGCGTTGGCTAATGGCATTTCTGTGATTGCCGAAGTTCCACAAATTAAAGTTGGATCAAATACTATATTTTCTAACCCTAATGATCGTTCTATCTTAGCGGAATCATTCCGAATTTTAACCACTAATATGAACTTTGTTTTACCACCCGAAAAGGGCGGTAAGGCAATTTTTTGTACGTCAACCATTAAAGGAGAAGGTAAAACATTCATTAGCTTAAATTTCTCTTTAGCTTTGGCAAGTTTAAATAATAAAGTTTTATTAATAGGAGGAGATTTGAGAAACCCACAATTACACTCCTATGCGAAATTTGATAAAAACCAAGTTGGTTTGTCTAATTATTTGAATGACCCGTTATCAGATTGGAAGTCATTACCAATGAAAGTATTTGAAAAACAACCGAATCATGAGGTTTTATTTTCTGGTACAATTCCTCCAAATCCTGCACACTTATTAGCCAATGGAAATTTTGAAACACTCATAAGAGAAGCGAAATTAATATACGATTTTGTAATAGTAGATTTAGCGCCTATTATTTTAGTGACTGATACATTATTGATAGCACATCAAGCGGATGCTACTATATGTGTTGTACGGGCGAACCATACAGACAAAAAACTAATCCCTTTTTCAGTGAATTTAAGTAAAACTGAACGCCTTAAAAATATGTCATACGTTATAAATGGTATCAGTGAGAATAAATCCTACGGATACAGCTATAATTATGGATATAACTATGGGTATGGAGAGCCAGAAAGTTAAGGTATAGCTATTAAGCCGTTAATTGTTTTAGTTCTTGAATCGTATTTGCAGGTTCTGAACTTTTAAACACAAAACTACCTGCAACTAACACATCGGCTCCAGCATCTTTCAATGCTTTGGCATTTGATGAAGTAACTCCGCCATCAATTTCTATGAGCGTAGAAGCCCCTTTAGATTTAATAAGCGCCTTAAGTTTTCTTACTTTTTCGTAAGTATTTTCAATAAAGCTTTGACCTCCAAAACCAGGGTTTACACTCATTATACATACCAAATCAATATCATTAATGGTGTCTTCCAATACATTGATGTTTGTGTGTGGGTTTAACGCTACACCAGCCTTCATACCTTCTGCTTTGATAGCTTGAAGTGTTCTGTGAAGGTGTGAACATGCTTCGTAATGCACGGTGAGAACATCACTTCCTAAGTCGGCGAAGGTTTTGATATAACGATCGGGGTCTACAATCATTAGATGCACATCTACGGTTTTTTTTGCATGCTGCGTAATTGCTTTTAAAACAGGCATTCCAAAAGAGATGTTAGGCACAAATACGCCATCCATAATATCAATATGAAACCAATCGGCTTCACTAGAATTTACCATTTCAATATCACGCTGAAGGTTGGCGAAATCGGCTGCTAAGATTGAGGGTGCAATTTTGGTAGTGCTCATGTGTTTCTTGTTTGATTTACAAAAATAATATAAAAAATAAACCCCTACCAATTGGTAGGGGTTTTGTTATTAACCTAAATAGGTTTTTAAAATTTTACTTCTCGACGTGTGTTTCAATCGTCGGATCGCTTTTTCTTTTATCTGACGAACTCTTTCACGAGTCAGGTCAAATGTTTCTCCGATTTCTTCTAAGGTCATCGGGTGTTGATTTCCGAGTCCAAAATACAATCGAATCACATCTGCTTCTCTTGGAGTGAGTGTTTCTAAAGCACGCTCAATTTCAGTTCGTAACGATTCATGTAATAAATCTCTGTCTGGATTAGGCGACTCCCCACTACGCAATACATCATATAAATTAGAATCTTCCCCTTCTACTAAAGGCGCATCCATGGATACGTGACGTCCCGAATTTTTCATGGATTCCTTAACGTCATTGATGGTCATGTCTAATTCCTTGGCAATTTCTTCAGCACTTGGTGGACGTTCATGAGATTGCTCAAGAAACGCATACGTTTTATTTATTTTATTGATCGACCCAATTTTGTTTAAAGGCAAACGAACAATTCTTGACTGTTCTGCTAAGGCCTGTAAGATAGATTGACGAATCCACCAAACCGCATAAGAGATAAATTTAAACCCTCTAGTTTCATCGAAACGTTGTGCAGCTTTGATTAATCCTAAATTTCCTTCATTAATTAAATCTGGAAGCGTCAACCCTTGGTTTTGATATTGCTTGGCAACAGATACAACAAAACGTAAATTAGCCTTGGTCAATTTCTCCAAAGCAATTTGATCTCCTGCTTTAATGCGTTGTGCCAATTCAACTTCTTCATCAGCAGTAATTAAATCAACTTTTCCAATTTCTTGAAGGTATTTATCTAGGGATGCAGTTTCTCTATTGGTAACCTGCTTGGTAATTTTTAGCTGTCTCATTTAAAAGTCTTTATTTTTAAAAGGGTTAATTGGTTGTATCATTAGGTTATACGAGCAATTGATACTTTATGTTACAAAAAAAACCGTTTTTAAATTTAAAAACGGTTTTTTTGATTTAATTAAGTTAAAACTTAATGTGTATTAACGTCTGTTATCACGTCCACGATTGTCACGTCCACCAGAACGTTTATCATCTCTTGGTGGTCTTGCAACATACCCTTCAGGTTTTTCTAACAACGCTTTACGTGATACTTTTTCTTTGCGAGTTCTTGGATCTTGTCCAAAATACTTCACATCAAAAATATCACCCATGTTCACCACATCAGATACGTTTTCAGTACGTTCCCATGCTAATTCACTTACGTGAAGTAACACTTCGTTTCCTGGGGCATCCATATATTCTACAACCGCTCCAAAGTCAAGCATCTTAATTACTTTAACTTGGTACGATTCTCCTACAGTTGGCTTAAACATTAAGGAATCAATTTTTGTCAACACAGCATCAATACCATCTTGATCGGTTCCTAAGATTTCAACAATTCCTTCTTCAGTAACAGGATCTTCATTGATCACAATCGTAGTTCCAGTTGTTTTTTGAAGTTCTTGAATCACTTTTCCGCCTGGGCCAATTAATGCGCCAATGAATTCATTAGGAATTACACGCGTTACCATTTTTGGAGAATGTGGTTTCACATCTTCAGCTGGTGTTGCGATAGTTTCGGTGATTTTATCAAGAATATGTAAACGACCTGCACGTGCTTGTTTCAAAGCATTTACAAGAATCTCATAAGGCAAGCCTTTGATCTTAATATCCATTTGACAAGCTGTAATTCCTTCAGAAGTACCAGTTACTTTAAAATCCATATCTCCTAAGTGATCCTCATCACCTAAAATATCAGATAAAACAGCATAACGGTCACCATCAGATATAAGTCCCATTGCAATTCCAGAAACTGGACGTTCAATTTTAACTCCTGCATCCATTAAGGCCATTGTACCAGCACAAACCGTTGCCATTGAAGACGATCCGTTTGATTCTAATACTTCAGAAACCACACGAACGGTGTAAGGACAATCCGAAGGGATCATTCCTTTTAAGCCACGTTGTGCAAGATTTCCATGTCCTACTTCACGACGAGACGTTCCTCTTAGAGGGCGTGCTTCACCTGTACAGAAAGGAGGGAAGTTGTAGTGTAAGTAAAAATTCTCTTCACCTTCATATGAAGGCATGTCAATTTTATTTGAATCTCTTGAAGTTCCAAGCGTTACGGTTGCTAATGCCTGCGTTTCTCCTCGTGTGAAGATTGCAGAACCGTGTGTTGATGGTAAGTAATCAATCTCACACCAAATTGGTCTGATTTCGTCTGTTTTACGTCCATCCAAACGAACTCCTTCACTTAAAGTTAATTCACGTACGGCTTCTTTTTCAGCTTTGCTGTAGTAACCACTTACCAAGTGGCCAAATTCTTCATTTTCTTCTTCAGTAAAAGAGGCTTTCACTTCTTCTTTCACTTCTTCAAAAGCAGCACTACGTTCTGCTTTTGAAGTTCCTTTTTTAGCAATGGCATAACATTTGTCATAAGCCATGTCATGAACACGCTGTTGTAAGTCTTCGTTAACTTCTGCAGTATCATATTCACGTACTTCTTTTTTTCCAAATGCTTCTGCAAGACGTACTTGCGCTGCGACTTGAATTTTAATTGCTTCATGTGCAAACTTGATAGCATCTGCCATTTCCTCTTCAGAAACTTCATCCATTTCACCTTCAACCATCATCACAGAATCTGCAGAAGCACCGATCATCATTTCAAGATCAGAATCTGCTAATTGTGCACGGCTTGGGTTAATCACGAATTCGCCATTTACACGAGCAACACGTGCTTCAGAAATTGGGCATTCGAATGGAAAATCACTTAATTGAATTGCTGCGGATGCGGCTAAACCTGCAAGTGCATCTGGCATCACATCTTCGTCATGAGACATCAACTGAATCATAACTTGTGTTTCTGCGTGATAATCTTTAGGGAATAAAGGACGTAATACACGATCCACTAAACGCATCGTTAATACTTCTCCATCACTTGGGCGTGCTTCTCTTTTGAAGAATCCACCTGGATAACGACCTGCTGCTGCAAATTTCTCGCGATAATCTACCGTTAGAGGTAGAAAGTTTACATCAGATTGTTTGTAGTTTGAGACCACTGTACATAACAACATGGCTTTGCCCATTTGTACGACTACGGATCCATGGGCTTGCTTTGCGAGCTTGCCCGTTTCGATAGAGATTTCTCTTCCATCTCCGAGGTCAATGACCTCTTTAAATACTTTTGGTATCATAATTTTTTGTTCTAATTAAACATTGGTGTTGTGTTGTTGTCGTTGTGTGGTGTGACCAATGAAAAACTCTAATTAGCTTCTTCTAATACTTATGAACTGTAAAAGTTTTAAAACCTAAAAACCACGCTTTGTGCGTGGCTTTTGATATTATTTTCTTAATCCTAATTCTTTTACGATCGCACGATATCTTAAGATATCTGATTTCATTAAATAATCTAATAATGAGCGACGTTTTCCTACTAGTTTTACTAACGAGCGTTCTGTGTTATAATCTTTACGATTTTGTTTTAAATGCTCAGTCAAGTGATTGATTCTTTCTGTGAATAAGGCAATTTGTCCTTCGGAAGATCCTGTATCTTTGGCATCTTTTCCGTGTTTTTTAAAGAGTTTCTCTTTAGCTTCTTTTGTTAAATACATTCCAATATTATTTAAATAATTTTTATGCGATTAACTACGTCTATCGTAATTAGGTGGCAAATATAGTAATTTCCAGTTGTTTATGCCTTGAAGTTTCCTGTTTTATTTATAGCAAACAATCATCTTCAAGATATTGAGCATTTCCCCAAAAAAAAACAAACCTAAAGGTTTGTTTTTAATATGAATACTAAAATGGTTTGTTAAATGATATCAAAAGTTGTTGTTACGTCTAAAGTAATAACTACATCAAACTTTACTGGTGTGCTTGTGACTGTACCATTTATTGTCGCCGTAATTTCAGAGGTATCTTTTAAATCATTTGCAATAGTATTTAGTTCTGAAGATGTGCCTAAAGAGTAAATAGTTGTATTGTCTTGAAGATCGAGATCTTCAAGCGAAATGACAGTTTCACCAAAACTTAAGGAAACTTCTGTAGCCATTGTATTTTCTACCCCTACAAAATTAATAATTTTAAACGTTAAAGAGTTGATGTTAACATCTTGAACTAAGTCCAAATTTGCTTGAACTTGTTCATTGTCTGCTAAATTTATAGTTGAAGATTGTGACCAACTCTGAGGTTGCCCTTCAGAATCATCAGTAATATCTACATTGATCGTTGTGTCGAAATCTTGTGTGATATCAAATTCTGTTAATTCATCTAGTTCTCCGCATGAGAAGGTAGTAATTACTGTGAGTAATAATAGACTGATTTTTGAAGCTATTTTCATAAGATTATTTTTATTGGTTATAATAAATATTAATTAAATTCTAAGGGGTTGATTAGATATTAAGTCAATGTATTGGTTAACCTTATTTTTTAAGTCACAACGCGGCGTGATAAAATCTAAAAACCCGTGTTCTTTTACAAATTCGGCAGTTTGAAAACCTTCAGGCAATTCTTTACCAGTGGTGTCTCTTACAACTCTTGGACCAGCAAAGCCAATTAGTGCACCAGGTTCGCTAATATTAATATCGCCTAGCATTGCAAATGAAGCTGTTGTTCCTCCAGTAGTGGGATCAGTACAAAGTGAAATATAAGGAATGTTTGCGTCAGCGAGTTGTGCTAGTTTTGCGGACGTTTTTGCAAGTTGCATTAGCGACAAAGCAGCTTCCATCATTCGAGCACCACCAGATTTTGAAATAATCATGAACGGTAAATTGTTGTTAAGCGCATGATCTGCAGCACGTGCAATTTTTTCACCAACAACGGATCCCATAGAGCCTCCAATAAAACTAAAGTCCATACAGGCAATTACTAAATCTTTCCCTTTGGATTTCCCAACAGCGGTTCTCACGGCATCTTTCAAGCTTGTTTTAGATTGTGCAGCCTTCAAACGATCTGTATACGCTTTGCTATCCACAAACTTTAACGGATCTTTTGAGGTGATATTTGGGTCTAACTCTTTGAAGGTATTATCATCAAAGAGCATTTCAAAATATTCATTACTGCCAATTCGCACATGATACCCATCTTCGGGACTGATATAGAAGTTTTTCTCTAACTCATCCGTTTCAATGACCTTACCTGTAGGAGATTTGTACCAAAGTCCTTTGGGTGTGTCTCGTTTTGCTTCTGTAGGTGTTTGAATCCCTTTGTCTTTTCTTTTGAACCAAGCCATATAATTAGTGTCTAAACGGTAAAATTAAAGTACAAAACTACACAAATTTTATAATGTATCAACATTATTTAAATCCTCAAATGCTTTTTTAAGTCTCGCAATGAAAGCTTTTTCACCTTCACGTAGCCATCGTCTTGGGTCATAATATTTTTTATTTGGAACATCACTACCATCTGGGTTTCCAATTTGTGCCGCTAAATACGCTTCGTTGGTTTTGAAATCGTCGCGAATTCCAGTCATAAATGCATATTGCATGTCTGTATCAATATTCATTTTTATCACGCCATAAGAAATTCCTTCTCTAATTTCTTCTACAGTTGATCCAGATCCACCATGAAATACGAAATCAATATGGTTTTCTGAAACGCCATATTTTTTTGTAACGTACTGCTGAGAATTTAAAAGAATTTTCGGCGTTAATTTTACGTTTCCAGGTTTGTAAACTCCGTGAACGTTTCCAAAAGCAGCTGCAATCGTAAATTGATCACTTACCTTACTAAGTTCTTCGTAAGCATAAGCAACTTCTTCGGGTTGAGTGTATAATTTTGAAACATCAACATCACTATTGTCTACGCCGTCTTCTTCACCACCAGTAATCCCTAATTCGATTTCTAGTGTCATTCCCATTTTGGACATGCGCTCTAAATAGGTTTTGCAAATTTCAATATTTTCTTCTATCGGCTCTTCAGATAAATCAATCATGTGAGAGCTATATAGAGATTTTCCAGTTTGCGCAAAGTGAACTTCACTGGCATCTAATAAGCCATCAATCCAAGGCAGTAATTTTTTAGAACAGTGATCGGTATGTAAAATTACAGGAACGCCATAGGCTAATGCCATTTCATGGATATGTTTTGCACCTGCGATTGAACCTGCAATGGCTGCTTTTTGGCCTTCATTTGAAAGTCCTTTACCGGCGTTAAATTGTCCGCCTCCGTTTGAAAATTGAATAATTACCGGGGCATTTAATTCTTTTGCCGTTTCAAGAACGCCGTTAATGGTGTTTGAACCAATAACATTAACTGCTGGAAGGGCGAACCCTTTTTCTTTAGCTAGTTTAAAAATCTCTTGAACTTCGCGGCCTGTAGCAACGCCTGCTTTGATGTTGTGACTCATTATGTTTTTTTTTATTATCGCTGTAAAAGTAATGTTTTTAAATAATTTTGAAAAGTTTATTGGAAGTGATTAGTGTAATATTGTACGAAATCGATATAGCTAATCTGAAATTTTTAAAACGGATAATTGATTCCAATATTATAGACGGCATTACTAAAATTGAAGTTGTTTAGCCAACGATTTTGATCTCCATAACTTGGCTCATAGGCTTTAAATCCGGTGTCAAATCTAAATATAAAAAAATCAAAATCATAGCGTAACCCAATCCCTGCACCTACAGCAATATCTTTTAAAGATTTAATGTTATTAAATGTTGCCTTGGGGTCTGTAACATCATCCAATACATTCCAAATATTTCCAGCATCCATAAAAAAGGCGCCATTTAGTTTCCCAAACAAGTTGTATCGATGCTCCAAACTAAATGCTAATTTCAAGTTTGCTTCATTAAATTCATTGTTATTGTCAGAACTTCCAGGCCCTAAATTATAAGCCGTCCAAGCCCTGTTGTCATTGGAACCTCCTGCAAAAAAACTTTTTGCAAACGGAATACTAGAAGCATTTTCTAAGGGGATGGCAATTCCAAAAAAGCTTCGTAAGGCTAATACATTGCTACCACCGAGATTCCACAGTTTAATATGGTCTATTTCGGATTTAATATATTGAGAAAATGGTACGCCACCCACTTTATATGCACCTTGTGAATTGTTTTCTAAATTCAACAGTTTTGAAGCTGTATAAAGAAGGTTTCCAGCGAATTCAAATTTTAATCTAAAAATTGAAAAATTAGTGTCAAAAGTGTTTTGTCGACTGTCGCGGACATAATTAAAATTACTCGCTAGAATAAAGTTGTCTTGTACCAATCTATTTTTTCGTTCCTGAATATCTCTTACTGTTTGGTATTCAGAAGGATTTGAATTCCTGTATGGAGTGTCGTTACTTACGAGATTTATGAAATCATCTGCGCGTGTTTCAAGAAGTATTTCTTGTCCACTATTAGTTAATCCTAAGAATTCCGTTGGCGTTGCGTAAGACAGAAGGGCAATAGATTGTAATCGATTAAATGAATTTTGATAGACACTGAAATAATTATTTGGATTTAGATTCCTTACATATTGAATGTTTACTAAATCTAAGGTATTTGTGACTTTGTCAGACGGAAACCACTTATAGCTAAAAACACTATTAAAAGTCTGTTTGTCCAAACCAATATTTGTTTGCCCAGTAAATCCAGCACTTATTTGTGTGCTTGGAGACATGTATTTTGGAATAATTTTATCTGTATTTAAAGGGAAAAATAAACGAGGAATATTTAGTTTAATATCGGCACCTAGCTCATTAATATCAAAAAAACGACCTTCAGTTTTTGCGCCATCCTTAGAAGCTCCAATAGCGCCCAATGCCGAAATTTGAAGGGTTTCAGCCCCTTTAAAAATATTCCGGACCACCACTCCTGTTGTGAATGAAAGTCCCACCTTTTGAATATTACTTTGTGAAACATTTACGTCAAATCCGATGCCATATTTTTTCTTTGATATTAAATAAATATTTGCAGTTAACGTGGTGTCTTGGGGGTTTTCTACATATTCTATATTTGGATATTTAAAGGTTGATAGCTCATTCAAATTGCGAAAGGTTCTTGTGCGATCCAAGTCTTTAAAAACCTCTCCCTTTGCTATAAGAACTGCATTTGTTAATGCTTTTGGTTTGTATTTTAATTTTTGATAAGCATATACATTATAGTTGTTATAGCTCACAGAATCTGAGATGGCTTTTGAACGGTTTTCAAATGTTGCATCCGTGAAAATATTTACATTTTTGATTGTGTATGTTTGAAATGGTACACGAATAATTGAATCGTCATTTCTTATAATTCTATCTTGAATTTGCAACTTAATATTGACATTTTTTTGTGTTCCTATAGTATCATTTTCATATCTTATATATTCTTCAGAAAAATGGAAAGCACCAGAATTTCTGAATGCGGTAGTCAGGCGACTTCTTTCGCTATCAAAATTTGATATCGAAAATTGCTGCCCAGGTTTCAAATAAGACTCTTGTTTTAGTTTAGTATATAAAGAGTCTATTTCCGGAGAATCTATCCGTTTTGAAATTTCACCTATTTTGTATGGTAATCCTGTCTCAATCTCAAAAGATAAAGCCGCTTTCTTTAAACCTATAGTGTCAACTTTGTAACTTACGGTTCTGTCAAACCAACCATTTGCAAAATAATAGCGCTCTAGGTTTAGTTTTGTTTTATCAATTTTCAAGGAATCTAACACTATTGGTGCTTCTCCTGTTTTTTTTAACCATTTATTGATTCCTAAAGACGATGTTTTTAATTGATTAAGCTGTTTTTCTGAAAGTTTAGAAATTAAGCGTTGCTTCCGTTTGGGTTTTTTTAGAAGCCAAGATTCAAAGATAGCGTCCTTGTTGGGGCGGGCTAGATTATAAATATACAATTGTAAAGGAATTCCAAAAAGAGAAGTGTTTTTTTTCTGAAATGATAAGTTGTTGAGTTCTTCAGATTTTTTCTTTTGACCATTGATGTAGAAACTGTTTTCAGTCAATAAATAATCTGTAGGCGCAACCCGTTTTACAACATTACATGCCGTAAATAAACAAGTCATTATAAAAACAACAAATATTTTTGTTAGAGTTTTCTTCAACAATCAATAAATAAAATTTAGCTTTACTGTCTAAATGAATAATTAATCAAAAGTACATTTTTTAGATGTTAACTAAAAACCAAATAAAGTTAATCAACAGTTTGAAGCAAAAAAAGTTTCGAATGCAACATCAGCTTTTTGTAGTAGAAGGTCTCAAAGTAGTACAAGAGTTTTTAGACTCTGACTATGAATTGGCTGCCATTTTTGCTGTTGACACTCATTTTTCACAATATAAACAGAAGCTTACAAAAATAGACGCCAAAGAACTATCGAAAATTAGCGAGTTTACTACTCCCAACAAAGTAGTCGCTACTTTTAGAATCCCAAGTCCGAAGGCAATTAACTGGTCTGCACTTGTAGTGGCATTAGATGCTATAAACGACCCTGGAAACCTTGGGACGATTATTAGACTCTGCGATTGGTTTGGAATTGAAAACTTAGTGTGCAGTGAATCTACCGTAGATTGTTACAACCCAAAAGTGGTTCAGGCAAGTATGGGGTCGCATACACGAGTGAATATTACGTATACAGATTTAAATAAAGTTTTGTTATCAACGTCAAATTGTATGGGGACATTTATGGACGGTCAGTCCATTTATGAGCAAAACTTACCAGATTCGGGTGTGATTGTTTTAGGGAATGAAGCAAATGGTATTTCAGAAAAAATAGAAACTCTAGTAAATACACGTCTATCTATCCCTAGATTTGGGACCCATAAACAAACGGAAAGCTTAAATGTCGCAAATGCTACAGCTATTATTTTGAGTGAATTTAAAAGGCAGCTTACTGAAACGTAAAATTAATAAACAAGCCTCTTGTCTGCATTTGAGAAATGTTTTGCGTCCAAGGGCTGTTTGGATCAATATCTTTTATTAATTCATCTTTAATAGAAAAAACACCTCGGATAGAAGGCGTAAACTTAAACCATGTAAGGTACAAGTCGATGCCAATGCCAAGCTCATAATACATATTGTTTTTGATAACCCTAAAAATGCCTTTACTATTGTCATCTGGATTATCTTCCTGACTAGATAAATTCAAAGCAGTCGACACTCCAGCAACTACAAAAGGTTTGATGTTATTAATTCTTTTAGAGGATAGTTTCACCAATAAGGGAACGTGAATAAATGTAGATTGAACTTCACGAGTTAAGTCCTTATCTTCAAAATCAATTCCTGTAAAATATGTTTTGCTATAGCTTAATTCTCGCGCCGAAATTACGAGTCCTGGCTCAAGACGAATATCGATATAGTCATTGATTCTAACGTTTCCAACGAGTCCCACGTTAAATCCTGTCGATTTAAGCACTTGAATGTCTTTGACATCTGTGTTGTAATCAACGTTAAAATCA
>Ga0209119_1000573_pt1 | contig 37454 bp, 34 predicted proteins | sample COG_03_FD_184747 | JGI IMG/M metagenome (GOLD analysis project Ga0209119, IMG submission 184747) | Pelagic Microbial community sample from North Sea - COGITO 998_met_03 (SPAdes) (version 2) | ecosystem: Environmental > Aquatic > Marine > Neritic zone/Coastal water | place: Helgoland, sampling...
CAAAATGAAGATTCTAGCCTTCATACTTTTGAGTTTAGCATGCTATTTTTCTTCTTCTGAAATCACAGGATTAAGACCTTCCCATTTCCCAAAACCAAACTATTCATTAGATAGTTCAGCAGAGAGTATCCAACTTGGCAGAGCTTTGTTCTACGATCCCATACTTTCCTTGGATGGTACTATTTCTTGTGCTAGCTGTCACTCCCCGTATAATGCTTTTGCCCATACAGACCATGCCGTAAGTCACGGCATAGGTGATAGTATAGGTACTCGAAACGCCCCTGCACTATTTAATCTAGCATGGCAAAAAGAGCTCATGTGGGACGGAGCTATAAACCATATCGAAACACAAGCCCTCGCACCCATTTCTCACCCAGGAGAAATGGGAGAATCCCTACCCAATGTACTGAGCAAGCTGCAAAAAAGTAGCCTCTATCCTACCCTGTTTCGAGATGCATATGGGGACACTTCCATCACCAGTCAGCGAATGCTAAAGGCTCTGTCGGCTTTCCAACTTTCACTAGTTTCCGCAAATGCCAAATACGATCGAGTAGTTCACAAAACAGATTCATTTACAACCCAAGAAAAAGCAGGTTACCAGTTATTTAAAACAAAATGCAACTCCTGTCATACCGAACCTCTATTTACAAATCATACCTTTAAAAATAATGGCTTAAGAATAGATCCAGAAATCAAAGATGTGGGCAGATATGCGGTCACACTGCAAGCCGTAGATAGCTTTCTTTTTAAAGTGCCAAGCTTAAGAAATCTCAGTTATACCTATCCGTACATGCACGACGGTAGATTTCAAAAAATAAATGAGGTCCTAAATCATTATACAAATGGAATAAATAACAATATACATTTGTCAAAAGAACTAGAGCAAGGAGTAAAGCTCAGCTCTAACGAAAAAGTAGATCTCATCGCTTTTATTCTTACGCTTAATGATCAAGAATTCATACTTACCAAAACGAATAAATATCCAATTAAAATATTAAAACCCAAACAATAATGAAAAAATCAATTCTCATCATCCTAATGAGCATCAGCCTACTGGGCCAGTCTCAAGTAAGCCCTGCAGTATCTTCTTGGCTTCAAAACACTACAGAAACCGGATTTTATTACCCTAAAGGTAACTCCACTTTAGTAGCTAATAGTATTCTAGTAAATTGCCAAAAAGTAGAATACTCAGCGGACTTTGTGTATGTGACTGCTACAGGTATTCCCTCCTACCCTACAGGACCATTTAGTGATGGCAATCCTAGCCAAGCCAGCAACCAAAACGGCATTTATAAAATCCCCCTAAGCCCAACTGCAAATACAGGTAATCTAATGACTACCACAGGTGGTAATGTGGGAATATTCATAAACGGAGTAGCACTATTTGACTACAGAGATGGGGTATCTTGGAATCCTACTACTGAAGCTTTATGCGGCGGTCCAGGTAATCCACCTTGTCCTGGAGGAATGGGGTCTACTCAAGACTGGAACAGAGATGCTATACCTGCAGAGAAAGAAGGTTTTGATTGTGCTAAAGGACATCCTGCTATGGGAAACTATCATCATCACCAAAATCCTTCTGCTTTTAAACTAGACCTAGAGACCACTTCGGAAATATGCAACTTGTATGATGCTGAAGGTTTATACGCTATAGATAGCAACAGCCACTCACCGCTGATAGGGTATGCTTATGATGGCTTCCCAATATATGGAGCATATGGCTATGCTAAAAAAGATGGAACCGGAGATGTAGTAAGAATAAAGTCTGGCTATAGTCTTAGAAGTATCACAATACGTACTACTAAGCCTGATGGCAGCACTTCTGATGCAGGACCGCCAGTAGATGGCACTTATTACTTGGGGTATTTTAGAGAAGATTATGAGTTTAAAAGCAATGCCGACGAAGCCTACTTAGACGAGCACAATGGTAGATTCTGTGTAACTCCAGAATACCCTGAAGGAACATATGCATATTTCTGTACGGTAGATGAAAACTGGAATTCAGCATATCCATACGCCATAGGGCCTACATTTTATGGGGTTAGAGTGGACAGGAAAGTAAACACGGTAGCTGAAGCTACAACGGTTTATACGCCATCTACTAATGCTGTAAGCAAGTTAAATACAAATGACATTACACTTTATCCGAATCCTGCTACAGACCTGATAGCAATACAATTAAACGGACTTAATACCTCTAATGTAACTATAAGACTCATAGACCTAATGGGAAGAGAAATAAGCCAGACCACAATACGACCAGGCAGCACTATAGCTTACTATGATGTACAAGCAGTATATGAGGGCACTTACCTACTAGAATTCACAGACGGGAATACTACTTTCAGCAAAAAAGTAGTGATTACCAGATAAGCTAAAATAGCATAAAAACTCATCAGCAAGATACCCTCCCTTTGGGCATCTTTTTTTATTAAAAATGTCCCATATGAAAAAATACTTTTTGTTTCTTTTGTTAACTATATGCAGTTCGCATTTTACCCGTGCTCAGACACCAAACATACTGTTAGTAATAGCAGACGATCTAGGACGAGATGCACTCAATGGTTTTGGTCAGTCTACGCTTATGCCTACTACTCCTACTCTGGACAGTTTGAGATCTATTGGCATCGCATTTGACAACGTATGGGGTACGCCCATGTGTACATCCACTAGAGCTAGTATGATGAGTGGACTACACGGCAATAAAACTGGAGTGCAAGGCACTCCAGGAAATCTAGATACTGCATATACTTCTGTACTCAAAAGAATAACACAAAGTCAAAATGCAGATTACGCAAAATCTGTGATAGGCAAGTGGCATATCTCTTCTAGACCTCTAGATCCTGACCATCCTATTAAAACTGGAGCAGATTATTATGTTGGTTTTTTAGAAGCATTCCCTAACACGTATGACGTATGGGACAAAACCGAGAATGGAGTAACTGCAGAAGAAAATTCTTATGTGACTACCACACTGACTGACAAGGCTATAACATGGACACAAGCTCAGACTAAACCTTGGTTTCTATGGCTTGCACATGCTGCTCCTCATACTCCATTTCATGTACCTCCTAGCCATATGTATACCATAACTAGGACAAATAATAATTTGCAAAAATTCATCGCAATGATAGAATCTTTGGATTACGAAATCAATAGATTGCTTGCCAGCATGTCGACTGAAGAAAGAGACAACACTATTGTGATATTCTTAGGAGATAATGGCACCGGAGGACAAGTACTCCGAGATTATCCTGCTGGTCATGGCAAAGGCACCATCTACGAGGGTGGTATCGGTGTGCCTATGATTATAGCTGGGAAGGGAGTAACTAGAAAAGGAGAACGAGAATCTGCTCTTATTAATCTAACAGATGTACATGCTACCATACTAGATATAGCAGACGTACCTATGAATGGTGGAGTAGGTAATAGTCTTAGTTTCAAACACCTACTCACGGGCAATGCTGGAAACACCAGAGATTACAATTTTATGGAATTCAAAGATGGAGCAGACTACTACTGGTCTGTATGCAATGCTCAATACAAACTAATCCAACTAGCAGATGGCTCTAAAGAATTGTATGACCTAACCATTGACCCTTTCGAAAATAGTCCAATAGACATGACTTCACTTTCTGCAGAGGTTCAGGCTATAGTAGATGACCTAGAAGATGAGTCCGAAACTACACGCAACTCATGGTCCTGCAGAGACTACATCCAAAATGGCGACGAAATAGGCATAGACTGTGGAGGGAGTAATTGTAGCCCTTGTACAAACTCAATAACCGCTAAAATCAGTAATAAAATACATGTCTACCCTAACCCCAGCAAGGGAAATCTTGTAATAAAAGCAACTGAGCCCATCTTAGTTATATATATCTACAACTCCATAGGTCAGCAGGTATATAAAAGAAACATGTCAAGCAATACCGTGGATATTGACATCAGTTTACTGAATGCCGAATTATATCATATTGAGATAGTGACCAGTTCAAACAGTACGTATAAATCAATTTTAAAATTATAGAAACCCAGCTCATCATTGTTCATAAACAATAAGATGTATTATTGCCAAATGGATTTTAAACCAGCTAACAACATACAAGACTTACAATATTTCGGAGAATTCGGAGGAGTGAACCCTTCTATTTCTGATTCATCTACGTATACGTTTTTGTCTGCAAAAACAATGTTCGATACATTTGAAGGCAATGCCGACGGATGCTATCTATACTCTAGGCACTCCACCCCTTCCAATCTATACCTTGGTGAAGCACTAGCTGCTATGGAAGGTACAGAGACGGCCAACGTAACCGCTTCCGGCATGGGAGCTATCACTGGTGTGATTTTAGAGTTATGCAAAGCAAATGACCACATCGTATGTAGCAGGACTATTTATGGCGGCACGTATGCATTCCTAAAAAACTTCACTCCAGGATTTGGTATTAACACTTCATTTGTGGACATTACAAACCTAGAAGCAGTAGAAGCTGCTATTGACGAAAAGACTAAAGTTTTATACTGTGAGAGTGTGAGCAATCCATTATTAGAGGTTGCAGATATAAAGGCTCTCTCTGCACTAGCCAAAAAGCACAACTTAAAACTAGTAGTAGACAATACATTTTCGCCACTTTCTATATCCCCGCAAAACTTAGGTGCAGACATTGTCATTCACAGTCTCACTAAATTCATTAACGGATCTAGCGATACGGTAGGTGGTGTGGTGTGCGGTACCCAAGATTTTATCAATGCTCTCAGAGATGTGAATACCGGAGCGTGTATGCTTTTGGGTTCTACTATGGATAGCCTGAGAGCATCATCTGTTTTGAAAAACCTACGAACACTTCACATCAGAATACAACAACACAGTAAAAATGCTCTTTATTTAGCAGAGAAGTTTGAAGCTACTGGTCTAAAAACAGTCTACCCTGGATTGCCTTCTCACGCATCTCACCACATCTACAAAGAGATGCTAAATAAGGAGTATGGCTTTGGTGGCATGCTTACCATAGACGTAGGCAGCTTGGCAAAAGCAAATGAACTTATGGAACTAATGCAAAACAAAAACTTAGGATACCTAGCTGTTAGTCTTGGTTTTTATAAGACGCTATTTAGTGCCCCAGGAAGTTCCACATCATCCGAAATTCCTTTAGAAGAACAAAAGGAGATGGGATTAACCGATGGACTTATCCGGTTCTCCATAGGGCTAGATGCAGATATAGAACGCACCTACTCTATGATGACAGAATGCATGAAAGAAGTGGGAATACTATAAGTAGAACTTCCTAAATAGTGTTCTATCTCTCACTAATTACTATTCACTACTTTTGCTCTAATGCAAAAAATAGAGCATATAGGTATAGCAGTAAAAGATATAGTGGAGAGTAATAAGCTTTTTGCTAAGCTGCTAAATACCGAGCACTACAAGATGGAAGAGGTAGTAAGCGAAGGTGTGATCACTTCTTTCTTTAAAGTAGGAGATGTCAAAATCGAGCTCTTGCAAGCTACTAATGAGTCAAGTGCTATCCATTCTTTTGTAGAGAAAAAAGGAGAAGGGATACACCATATTGCCTTTGCAGTAGAGGATGTGAATGCCGAACTATCTCGTTTAAAATCAGAAGGTTTTGACGCAATACACCAAGAAGCCAAAGATGGTGCAGATGGTAAAGTGATAGCCTTTTTACATCCCAAATCAACTAACCGCGTTTTAACTGAAATTTGCAGCAATAAAAATGTTACAGAATAAAAATGTTCGTCTCTTCTTAGGTCTATTTGGCGTAGTTATACTAGGATATATAGTATGGAACGTACGATCTATTATCTACTATTTTTTCGCAGCAGCGATTATTGCTTTCTTGGCACGTCCTCTTATGACATTGCTTAGTAAGGTGAAAATAAAAAACTGGGAAATACCAAATTGGCTAAAATCTAGTCTCGTACTAGTGACATTTGTCTTTATAATCACAGGGCTTTTCAGGCTACTTATTCCTACAGTAATAGAGCAGGCACATATCATCTCAGAAATAGATGCAGACAACATAGTAGCTAGAGTACAACCACAAATAGAATCTGCATCACTTTGGATAAAAAAAGCCAATGTAGACGAGACCGAACTCCAAAATATAATCAAACGTGAAGTGACTGACATATTCAGCATGGGAGACATAGGCAACTATGTGAAAGGAATACTGAACGGCATAACAGGGTCTCTGATAGCGGCTTTCTCCATTCTATTTATCAGCTTCTTTCTCATAAAAGACGGTAGCATAGTGGATAATGTATTAGCGGGGATCACACCTGATAAGTATCTGGATAAAATCAGAACAATCTTTAATGAAACCAAGGATTTACTGACTCGCTACTTTGTAGGAGTGGTCATTCAGATAAGTATAGTCATGATAGTCATCACTGTAGGTCTCACCATATTGGGAGTCAAAAATGCGTTACTGATAGGTTTCATTGCAGGTATCTTTAACATCATACCCTACATAGGTCCTCTTATGGGAGCACTAGTAGGTGTAAGCCTTGCAGCTACAGGCCAATTAGAAGCTAATCCAGATTTAAATCTTACCTCCTTTGTTTTTACGGCTCTTATCCCATTTGCAGTAGCACAGGCACTAGATAATTTTGTACTTCAACCTTTGATATTTTCTAAAAGCGTAAAAGCACACCCTCTAGAGATTTTTCTAGTCATACTAGCTGCCGGATCTCTGGCAGGAGTAGTCGGAATGATAGTCGCAGTACCTGCCTACTCATTTATCCGGATAGTGGCAAAAGAATTCTTTAACGGATACAAGGTAGTGCAGGGGTTGACTAAGGATTTGTGATAGGACGCTAAGTCTTATTCCATTTCCCTTACATCTTATTGGAACTTTAACATTAGTCATCCTAATAATCAGTAATGGATTCGATCCAACTCTGGAGTTATTCCTATGATTTTAAATACTATTTATTATGCTAGTTTTAGCAAACAGAACTTCCAAATACTACAAGCGTTGGAAGAGTAATTCTAATTCTTAATTACCTTTTCAGTTAATAGAGTTTCACCTATTCTAATTTGCATGAGATAGTGTCCAGAAGCTACTTGAGTAAAATTTACAACTCCAGAATTACTTATATTTTGCTTCAAAACACTTCTTCCCGTTAAGTCAAAAATTTCAATAGTTCCTATCCCATTCAGATGAAATACGATGCTATTCTGACAAGGATTTGGACCAAAACTATAGAGCTTTATCTCCTCTGACTCTTCCACATCTGAAGTCTCCCCGCATATCATATTGTACATAAAAAGTGCACTCTTATCTATCACTTCAGTGGCTTTAGAAGGCATTAAAAAGTAGCTTACATGTCCTAACGAACCTTCTACAGTATTTAACTCACTTAGCACCCCAACATCATTTGCAACACTGTCCATGATATAGCTGCCATTTATAAAAATAATATTTTTGCCAAATATTGTAGCAAATCCATCTTTGTATGGCACTATTCCGTCTCCATCGTCATGATAGCTGATAATAGGAGGGTCACTAGCATCTAACCAAGACTCATCGTGCAGGCCACCGCTATAGCTTAACACACCCCGTATCTTTATACTTGTATCGCTGTCCGTAATTCCATATATCGGTGAATGTGTGGAGATAGCACTCGCTATTGCCTCACTATACACATCTGTAGAATCTAGCATAGCTGTATGGTTGGCTACTATAGCACCTGCAGATATTCCACCCACAAATAACCAATTCATATCTATTCTGTATGTATTGCTAGCCTTTGCATCATCATCTAAATAACGAAGTGCCCCCTTCAAGTCTTTGATAGCACGCACCACTACATCCTGCATTTCTGCCTCTGTCGGTAGGGGAAATAATGGCAAGTCATATAACCTGTAATCTATAGAGACAGCCACATACCCCTTTTTGGCAAATCGCTCACAAAGAAACTGCATATCACTTCTTGTTCCGCTGATAAAACTACCTCCAAAGGCTAATACAATTACAGGTCTTTCTGTTACTACATCACTCACTGGCTCATATACGTCCAAAAAAAGTTTCTTACTCTTACTACCTATAGTAGTAGCTTCGCTATACTCTATATCTTTGGTCACTTTAACATTCTCAAATACATCTACCCTATACCTCAGACCGTTGCAGGAAGGGTTATTTTGAGCAAAGAGACTGATTACACTGAAAAAGATAATTAATGTATAAATGATTCTCAACATATACCAAATGTAATCATTTTGCATAACTACTATTCTATACAGATTTTGCTATCTGTCGCCTTGTCGATATTTGTATATTGCCACCGTTTTATAAGCATATGCAAAGAATATTTACCATACTATTACTTATAGCTACCGTAGGCAGTAATGCTCAGACTTACAAAAGCGTAAATTGGTCTGGAAATGTATACTTAGGAGCCAGCAATATGATGGGCGACTTAGGCGGCAGTAATTTCATAGGCAGTCGAGGTCTTTTTGATTATGATTTTAGGTCTAACAGACTTGCAGGCGGTATAGGACTAAATCTGCACACTAGTGGCAGCTTTAGTTTCGGGCTTAACTTTTTAGCGACTCGGCTCTATGCAGATGATGCATTCTCAGGCCAAGACTTTCAAGTAGAGAGAAATCTATGCGTACGTACAGATTTACTAGAAGCAGATTTCTTAATAGAATATAGGCCATTTAGCCGAAGTCAAGGATTCAATCGGTTCTACATATACAGTGGCATAGGAGGTATGTACTACCAACCTAAAGCCGAGCTGAATGACGACTGGTACAAGCTCCGCACTCTAGGTACTGAAGGTCAATATTTGGATGATGGACCAGGACCGTATAAAGAGATAGATATAGTCATACCCTATGGACTAGGCTATAAATTTAGGCTAGGTAAAAGCACCTCAATAATACTTGACTTAGGTTTCAGAAAAACATTTACCGACTACTTAGATGACGTAAGTACTGTATATGCAGACAATGTAACTATAGCAGCAGAAAAAGGACCTGAAGCTGAAATTTTAGCAGATAGGTCTGCAACTCAAAGAGCCATAGGCACAGCCAGAGGAAATCCCGATAAAAAGGATAGTTACCATATACTATCAATTAAGTTTGAATACTTATTTGGGGGTAAAAGTGGAGATAGATGCTACTATAACCGTAACCCCCCAAAGACTCGAAGTACGAAAATAAATCAGCGGAGAATGTTTACTAAATAATCTATTTAGGTAACGCACACCAAAGGGCAGTTTTTATATAAATCTGCTGTAGCCAAGTGTCCTCTTAGTGTCTAAACTCCCCATCTCTATACTGAAACTCAGAGAATCCTCGTTGGTACATGAAAGAAACGGATATGAGGAGAATAGCAATGATTAGTCCCCGACTATTTGCAGGAATTACTAGCCGCTGAACTCATTCATAGCTCCGTTGAGTCCTTTTATAATCCAAGACTCAATGGCTTTGCATGCTCTATCTTTTTGCAGCACTACTTCTATCTCTTCGTCTTTGGCCCATTGACCAAGTACGTGCTCTATCTGTCTGCCTCTAGAATAGTCTCCTCCCGCACCAAAGCGGATGCGATCATACTTATCTCCCCCTAGCTCTGCTTGAATATCTTTTAAACCATTATGACCACCTGCACTTCCTTTCCCACGCAATCGAAGCTTGCCAACATCGATGTTTATATCATCCGTGATTACGAGCATATTTTTAGGAGCTATTCGCTCTGCACTCATCCAGTGTTTCACCGCTTTACCACTCAAATTCATGAATGTAGTCGGTTTTATACAAACGATTTGTTTGCCTCTAAATTTGAATTTTGCTACATTGGCTAGTCTACCTGTTTCCCACTCCCGATCGTGCTCTTTGACCCATTGGTTTAATACTTCAAATCCTATGTTATGACGGGTATTGTCATACTCTGGGCCTATGTTTCCTAATCCTATTATTAAAAATTTCATCGGGTCTGGTTCTTTATTTAGTCGTGACTTTATCCAATTCCACATTAGTTGATATTTGATATAGGAGTTTTAGATGCTTTACGAGCTGGATAAATAGAAATAAGATATCCAAGTAAAACAACAGTTCCAAAGGTTAGCAGTACATCATTTAACAGCAGCTCTACTGGATATTCCATGACCATAGCATTATCCATAGTAAACCACCCAAAATATTCTTGAGACCAAACTAGTACTGAAGCCAAAAAGACTCCGACTCCTCCTCCTATAATAGCTATGTAGCTACCTTGCCACATAAATACTCTCCTAATAGTCTGCTCAGTTGTACCCATACTTTTCAAGATACTTATATCCTTCTTTTTATCTAACACCAACATAATAAGCGAACCGAAAATATTGAAGGATGAGATGATAAGTACTAAGGATAAAATAGCAAAAGTGAACCACTTCTCACTACTAAATATCTTATAAATTAGTTCATTAAGTTCTCTCCTAGTTTTTACTTCCCACTCACTTCCTAGTAATTCTTGAAGTGATTCCTTGACTACCGTAGGATCTGTATTCTGATCTATAGATAGTTCTAAAGAGGATATGGAATTAGGATAAGAGAGCAAGTCTTGAGCAAAATCTAAACTGGTAATAAAAGTTTCTCCATCTATCTCTTCATGCACTATAAAAATTCCACTAGCTCTTAGATATTTAGAACTGAGGGAAGCCATTGGATTCAGAGAATTATAAGCTACATCTCTGCGAGGCACGAATACCGTGATCAATTCTGGACTCCCAGGGAAGAGGTTAAGCTTATTAGCCAACCCACCACCAAAAACCCCGAATGATCTAGAGGTATCTCCGAGCATAAAATCGCCTAGTACCATGAGCGAATCAAATTTACTCGCTTCAAAATTAGAATCTACTCCTTTTATCTTAGCTATTTCCTGATGCTGATCATACTTTATCACTACCTTTTCTTCTAGTGATTTGGATACATTTACAACAGCTTTTTCTTGCTCTACTTTACTCTTTAAAGCATCGTTATATACAAAGGTCTTTTTACCCTTAGCGGTAATTTTGATATCGGGATCGTAGTTATTTATGGTAGCTTCTACTATATTTTCGAAACCATTGAAAGTAGACAATACGACTACCATAGCAAAACCACCTACACCAAAACCTAGCATGGCTATAGCTGTAATCACATTGATAGCATTGATTTTCTTTTTAGAAAACAAGTATCGATATGCGATAAAAAGTGGTAGCCTCACTTGGCTTTATCTATAAGTCGTTAAGAAGAGAGTTGATCCGTTCTGCGTTATCCAAAGAGTTATCTAAATAGAAATTGAGCTCTGGTATTTTACGAATACGTTTGCCAATTTCGCGAGCTAACTCTTGTCTTATCTCCTTATTATTACGTTCTATGACTAGTAGACTTTTCTCTTTGTCTTTAGATCCGAGTACACTTACATACACCTTTGCAAGGCCCAGATCCGCAGTGGCTTTCACCTCTATTACGGTAATTAATTCGCCGGGAAGTATGCCCGTACAGTAGCGAGACAGTATCGGGGCTAGATCCCTTTGTAGTGCCCTTGATATTTTCTCTGTGCGAAGACTCATCTTACTTTAGGGTAAACTCTGCAGATCCCATTTTATGCTCATCGCTAAAAACGTTCACTGTATATTGACCTGCAGTCATTCCTTCTGTTTTTGGAATAGAGAATGATCCAGATTCGTTCTTGTTTTGAAAGTTTATAGATTTCTTTACTGTATACTGCTTTTCTCCACCATCAAAACTTGCTAGTCCAGAACCTGCAGCACTATTAGTAAGCACGCTCTTTGTAGGCTTAACTACCTGAAAATAAAGCATCTTCGAACCTTTTTCTGCCAAATCATTATTAGCTAATTGATATGAAACGTCTATCTTATCTAACTTGCTTATTTTGTCTGTAGTTTTATAATCACCAAAAACAGCATCTCTAAGTGGTTTTACATCTAGTCCTTTTAGGAAGATCCTAGAACCTACGGCTACTTGCTTAGTAAGGTCCGTATTTACTACCACCATCTCAGCTACCTTTTCTTTTTCTGCCTCTACTTGTTTCTGAATAACATAGTTCTCATCTTTCAAGAATTGGTTCTCTTTAGACAGTTGCTCTATCTCAGCTGTAAGTTGCTCTATCTGTCCTCTAAGTTCAGATAATTCTTTTTTTGCTTTAGCTAGTTCTGACTTGGTAAGATTGCCACGACTTAGCATATTTCTAACCCTCTGCACTTGTGCTTGAAGCTCAGTGTCACGCACTCTTATAATACTATCTAGTTGTGCATTTTTCCCTGTTTTGGATTCTAAGTTTACACGTAGTTCTTCCGTAAGCTCTTCTAGCTCAGTCACCTCAGCTTGCGTATCTACTAGCTCAACTCTTTGCTTATCAGCCTCTTGTTTATTAGCGAAAATTACATAAAACAACCCTGCGTTTAATAAAAGTAACGCAAAAATCATCATAAATAATAACTTCTTACTTTTCTTGTCTTTATTTCCTGAACTCATTTTATTTTATTTTATTTTATTTATTGCCGAAATTGTGAAATCTATTATATATATAACATACAAACTTAATACATTTAAGTAAATGCTCAATTAAGCATTTTGTTGCTTGATAAGATTCAAGGCACTACCTGCTATGTACCATGCTATCTGGGCTTCATTATACGTATGATTCACATCAAATATATTTGAAGAACCGTCGGCATGATTAAGCTTAATCTGCAACGGATTTCCTGGAGTAAAGTTATCTAATCCTAAAATATCTATAGTATCATGCTCTTGGACCTTGTCGTAATCTGCAGGATTAGCAAACGTCAATCCTAACATGCCTTGTTTTTTCAAGTTAGTCTCGTGAATACGAGCAAAGGACTTCACGACTACAGCCATCACCCCTAGGTGACGGGGTTCCATAGCTGCGTGCTCTCTACTACTACCTTCTCCATAGTTTTCTTCTCCAAAAACAATAGATCGGTCTCCGCTTGCTTTAATAGCACGTGCTACCTGTGGCACACCTTCATATTTCTCTGTATACGGATTTCTAATAGTGTCCGTTTTATCATTGTATGCATTTATGGCACCTATCAAGCAGTTGTTCGATATATTATCTAAGTGACCTCTATACGTCAACCAAGGACCTGCCATACTAATATGGTCTGTAGTACACTTTCCTTTAGCTTTAATAAGAAGCTTTAACCCCTTTAGATCTCCATCTGTATTTGCAGTAAAAGGAGTTAATAGTTGCAGTCTCTTAGAATCCGGATTTACTACTATCTTCACACCACTACCATTTGCTACTGGAGCAAGGTACCCGTCATCTTCAACACCAAAACCTTTTGGCGGCAACTCAAAGCCTGTAGGCTCATCTAGCATTACCTGCTCTCCTTTATCATTAGCCAATGTATCAGTAGCAGGATCAAAATCAAGTCTACCTGATAAAGCAATCGCAGCTACTATCTCTGGAGAAGCTACAAATGCATGCGTATTTGGATTCCCATCTGCACGCTTACTGAAGTTTCTATTGAATGAGTGAATAATCGAGTTTTTCGGTGCATTCTTAGGATCACTGTATCTAGCCCACTGTCCTATACACGGACCACAAGCATTAGTAAAAATAGTAGCCCCTAGATCTTCAAAAATCCCAAGCAGTCCATCTCTATCCGCTGTATATCTAACAGTCTCAGAGCCCGGATTAATACCCAACTTAGACTTCATTTTTATTCCTTTTTCTACGGCCTGCTTAGCTATAGATGCAGCTCTACTTAAATCTTCATATGAAGAATTAGTACAAGAACCGATAAGACCCCACTCTACATCAAGTGGCCATCCGTTAGCCTCTGCTTTTTCTTTCATTTCACCCACCTTAGTATCTAAGTCTGGAGTGAAAGGCCCGTTCATATGCGGCTTAAGTTCGCTTAAGTTTATTTCTATTACTTGGTCAAAGTATTGTTCTGGATTAGCATATACCTCATCATCACCTGTAAGGTCAGCAGCTACTTCATTTGCTAAATCAGCTACTTCTGCTCTGCCTGTAGCACGCAGGTAACGCTCCATACTCTCATCATACCCAAAGGTAGAAGTAGTAGCACCTATCTCAGCACCCATATTGCAGATAGTTCCTTTACCTGTACAACTTATAGATTTAGCTCCTTCGCCAAAGTATTCTACTATAGCTCCAGTACCCCCTTTTACAGTAAGTATACCTGCTACTTTTAGTATTACATCTTTTGGTGCAGACCACCCGCTTAGTTTACCAGTAAGCTTCACACCTATTAGTTTCGGAAATTTTAGTTCCCAAGCCATTCCAGCCATTACATCTACAGCATCTGCTCCTCCTACACCTATAGCAACCATTCCTAGTCCACCAGCATTTACAGTATGAGAATCAGTCCCTATCATCATTCCACCTGGGAATGCATAGTTTTCTAAAACAACTTGATGGATGATACCTGCTCCTGGTTTCCAAAAACCGATACCATATTTATTAGAAACAGACTCTAAGAAGTTGAATACTTCGTTAGACGTATTTATTGCATTTTGCAAATCTTCATCTGCTCCCATTTTAGCTTGGATCAAGTGATCACAATGAACAGTAGTAGGAACCGCCACCTTAGACTTGCCTGCTTGCATAAACTGCAAAAGAGCCATTTGAGCGGTAGCATCCTGACATGCTATTCTATCTGGTGTAAAATCTACGTAGTCTTTCCCACGAGTGAAAACTGTATTCGCATCACCATCCCAAAGGTGACTATATAATATTTTTTCAGATAAAGTAAGTGGATTACCTACAACTTTCCTAGCTGCTTTAACCTTACTATCAAGGTTTTGGTATGTTTTTTTTATTAGATCTAAGTCGAATACTGTCTGTGCCATAAGGAGCACAAATGTAATATTTTAACATCATTTTCATACTAGATAAGGTCTATAAAAATATCAGCATTTCTAATGTTAGTGTGGCACTACAGGCACCAAATCCTCAGATTTAGTATCCAAAAATAATTTTACCGCTTTGTATTGTATTTTTATTTTCAGAAATAATATAGATATACGCACCCTTGAGTCCTGCAAAACCTGACAAAATTTGCACTGGTTGATTTTGCAAATCGACTTTATAAACCTGTTGTCCGAGCATATTCACTATACTAAGAGCAAAAGATAAATCATTAGAATCATTTGCTTCTGCTAGGTAAACCGTCATATCATTGATCACCGGTTTAGGATGAATACCGGTTTCTATATCCACTAATTCAAGGGTAGGAGGATCCGGCATTTGAGTAGTATATATTTCACTTCTAAAAGTGGTAAGATTGGCTCGCATCTGAGCTACTTGATCGTGAGTAAACATATTCTGACACTCCCCCGTGGAGTAATCCATGTAATTTTCTAGCATATCGGGATACTGCTCTCCAGTCGGCTCGGCACACGTATTTACGCCCTTATTGCAGCCATTGCTAGCTCGTCTTGCTCGCGGAGTATCGTCCATAAAATCATCTACTCCACATCCTCCATCACCCCATATATGCCTTAACCCTAGGTAATGACCTACTTCGTGTATCAAGGTCTTAGAACCCGTAGCAAGTGATTGCGGATTATCTTCTCCTACCACTTTGTAATGCACTACAACACCTTGTCTATTTGAGGTGCTAAACGAATTAGAATTGGTCCAGTTAGGTGCATTTGTAGGAGGATACGCGTAACCTAGCAGGGCATCAAATCCATTTGAGGACAAATCACACACCCATATATTTAGATACTTCTCAGTGTCCCAAGCCACACTTCCGTATTCCGCAAATTTCACTTGGTCACTGTATGCTAAGTTTATCTGACTATTAGAAAATGAATTCAGGTCTGTACTTTCACGCACTATCCCATCTGTAGTATTTCCATCTGGGTCTACAGTGGCTAATAAAAACTGGATCCCTGCATCTGCGGCTAACGGCACAAAAACATCTCGCGTATTGACCGTATCTGGATTAGTTCGGTTAAAACACTCATTCAAAATACGTAGCTGAGAGTATATTAGTTCGTCATCTAGATTTTCGGCATTAGAATTATACACTACATGAAAAACAACCTGTATGGTATGTACTGTATCTTGTTTATTTTTAGTCTTTAGACTACTTTCACCGAGAGCCTTAAAAAACGTTTCGTCTATATGTGCATTTATACCGGGTTGTAGCTCTTCTAAATATTCTAAATAAGCCTTTTGACCGCACTGCTCTATCTCTTGAGCAGAAGTATTTATGGCAATTAAACCGCCAAGTATAAGACCAATTAGTTTCATCATATTCTCCATTCGTTGGCTTCGAAGATAGCGAAACCAATCTACTTATATGTCAATAAAATGTACAGTTTAACTAGCGGGCTACCCTGCGTAACAACTTATCTAGAAGCAGACGAAAGCTACGCCTACTCTCCTGTGAAGTTAGCCTTTCTCTTTTCTATAAAAGCTTGCAGACCTTCTGCATAGTCTGCACTGTCACCTGCTAACTGCTGATAGTGACACTCGTATGCTAGCACTTGCTCTAGCGAAGAATTCCCAGATCTATTGAGCATAGTCTTTATCATGCCTATAGCTTTGGTAGGAGCATTAGCATAATATTCGGTTAGTTTATCTAGCTCTTCTGCTAGTTGCTCTGTAGGGTAAGCAGCATTAATCATCCCCAGACTGACAGCCTCAGCTGCAGACACTTTAGAACCCATAGTTGCTAGTTCAAATGCTTTATTCGTACCTACTAATTTGGGTAAGAAGTAAGAAGAACCTGAGTCTAGCACTAGACCAATACCTACAAAAACCTCTACCAAGCTAGCACGCTCATCTGCTAAAGTGAAATCACAAGCTAGTGCTAAAGAACACCCAGCTCCAGCCGCTACACCATTTAAAACCCCAATAATGGGTTTCTCCATATTTCGCATAGCGAGAATGAGCGGATTATATCCTTTCTCCAAAAACTCAGAGAAGTCTATTTTTTTACCTGCTATATCCTTTAGATCTTGGCCAGAACAAAAAGCTTTACCAGCCCCAGTAAGCACCACCACTCTACATTCCGCATCTACAGAAGCTGCGTTTATAGCTGCGAGCATTTCTGTTCTCATTTCCTCCGTAAAAGCATTATAGCTCTCTGGTCTATTCAAGGTTATGGTCGTAACTCCTTGATTTTTAGAATAAAGTATAGTGTTAAATTGCATATTGATATTAAAAGAATAAAATAATACTAGAGGTAATAGCACCTACTGCCACTCCCATACCTAGCTCAAACAGAGAATGTGCTTTTTGAAAGTAACGGGTAGCACAAACCACTAATAAAATAACGAAAGCAGCGAACACCCTCATATCTAAACCTACCAGCTGATAGCGATATAAAATGAGGAGACCTGCAAAAACAAGAAAACTCCATGCCGCAGTGTGCCAACTTGCTTTTAGCTCTATAAAAATGAGGAACCAAAGTAGAAGGTGCAGAAAAAAGAAGCCTATAAAAAAGCTGACGTATTCACTAAATACAAAAATATTAACGGCTATAAACCCTGCATTAATTAGTGTATACGTTTTATAAATAGACTTACGCCCTTCTAAACCCGGAGTATTAAAATCAACCTTGCGTACCACCTTCAAAAAAATAAGCGGCAAAATCAAATAAACAAAAGCGACCCAAATAGCAGCTAATATTTTAATGCTAGGTCCATGATAGGCCACTAACGGTGCGTATACCAATAAGCTAAATATTGGCAAAAAAACAGGATGTGTAGCTATGGCTAAACCTTGTAATACTTTTTTCATTTATAACTCTTTTCTAAGTCGAGCTACAGGTAGATTAAGCTGCTCTCTATACTTGGCAACAGTCCTGCGGGCGATTTGATATCCTTTCTCTTGCAATATTTTTTTCAGAGCTTCGTCTGTTAGCGGTTTCTTCTTATTCTCCTCATTAATAGCAGCGTGCAGTATGTTTTTCACTTCACGATTACTTACTTCTTCACCACTATCTGTAGTTATACCCTCTGTGAAAAAGTCTTTTAGTAAGAATATGCCAAAGTCGGTCTCTACATACTTACTGCTGGCTACACGAGAAATAGTAGAAATATCCATCTCTATAGCTTCTGCTATATCCTTCAGAATCATAGGCCTAAGATCTGACAAATCTCCTGACAAGAAGAACACCTGTTGCAACTCTACTATTTTACGCATTGTAGTGAGCAGCGTATTTTGTCGTTGTTTTACAGAATCTATAAACCACTTAGCACCATCTAGTTTTTGCTTGATGTATTGCACCGCGTCTTTTTGAGACTGTGTTTTCTCCGTACTTACCTCAAAGGTTTTTAAGGTTTCGTTATAGGACTTACTAACTTTTAACTCCGGTGCATTTTTAGAATTTAAAGAAACCTCAAGGTCCCCATAGCTCTCCTTTACGATAAAATCAGGAATGATAAAATCTTTATTTTGAGCTCCATCTGACCCAGAATGAGCTGGCTTTGGGTTTAGCTTCGCAATAAATTCCAGTGTTTCACGAAGATAATCCTCCGATATATCAAACTTCTTTATGATTCGCTGATAATGTTTCTTAGAGAAATCTTCCATCATTTCATCCAAAATTTGATATGCCAGCTTGTAAACTGGGTTATTCCCTACCTCTTGCTTACGTTTTATCTGCAGCAGCAAACATTCTTTTAGGTCTCTAGCTCCTACTCCAGGCGGGTCTAGTTGCTGTATATAGCTCAATATACGTGCTAGATCCTCCTCTGTAGTTCTTATGTTTTGTGTGAAAAGCAGATCGTTTTTAATAGCTGTAAGTGGTCTACGCAAATACCCGTCATCATCTAAAGTTCCTATGATTTGATCCGCGAGCAACTCATCTTCTGCAGTCCTCAGAGCCCCAGTTACCTGCTCCATAAGCCGTTCCCTGAAAGAAGAAAAGTATACCACTGGCATAAACTCCTTCTCCTCATCACCTCCGTCATACTCTCCACTTAGCTGCACTCCACCATCATCGTCATTCATATAATCACTTACATCAAATTCCTCTTTGGTGTTTTCGTAATCAAAATCATTTGCCTCATCAAACGTACGCTCGGCTTCCTCCTCCTCATCCTTACCACTTTCCAACGCTGGATTTTCTAGTAATTCTTCGTCCACACGCTCTTCAAAATTGAGTGTGTTGAGCTGTAACAGTTTGATAAATTGTATCTGCTGTGGGCTGAGTTTTTGTAGTAACTTTTGACTTAAATGTTGTTTTAACATATCGGTATAGAAAAGTAGGTTTAACACCTTACTTTTGTACTCCAAAATTAGCAAGATTTCTAGTACTAGCAAAATGCATACCAAACAATTAGACAAATATGTAGGTCAAGAGGTTACCCTCAAAGGATGGGTAGCCAACAGAAGAGAAAGTAAAACGGTAGTTTTCATCAATTTACGTGACGGACAGGGTATGTGCCAATGCATACTCGGCATCGAAGATTTAGGTGAAGAATTATTTGCCGAGGCAAAATCACTAGGGCAAGAGAGTTCTGTTGCTATCACAGGTAAAGTAGTGGTAGACGAACGCCAAATCGGTGGATACGAGCTACACGCTACAGGCCTCAAAGTCTATCAAAATGCAAAAGACTATCCTATATCCAATAAAGAACACGGAGTAGAATTCTTAGTAGATAAAAGACACTTATGGCTACGTAGCCAAAGACAATGGGCCATAATGAAAGTGCGTAATAGTGTGATATATGCTATTCATAATTTCTTTCAGAGTCAAGATTTCGTACAAATGGATGCACCAATTTTTACGGGAAATGCTGCCGAGGGGACTACAGACCTTTTTGAAACGGACTACTACGGTAAACCTGCCTACCTTACGCAGAGTGGGCAACTCTATGGTGAAGCTATGGCAATGGCCATGGGCAAGATATATACGTTTGGCCCTACCTTTAGAGCTGAGAAGTCTAAGACGAGAAGACATTTATCTGAGTTTTGGATGATAGAGCCAGAGATGGCTTTTTGTGACATCTTCGAAAATATGGACACCATAGAAGCTTTCTTGAGAGCGGTGGTACAAGAAGTAATAGAAAAATGTCCTGCAGAACTAGAAATACTCGGTAGAGATATCTCTAAACTAGAAACTATAGCCAAACCTTTTCCTAGACTAAGCTATGACGAAGCAGTAGAAATACTGAAAGGAGATAAAGACGTAGAAGGTCAAAACTCACTCAAAACACTTGAGTCTGACCTAGAAATAGTAAATGCTCGTATCCTAGAAGCCAAAGCTGAAATAGCAGAACGTGAAGCTACGATAGCTGCTGGAGGCATTAAAAAAGGGGTGATCAATTTCAACCAAAGTAAAATCGATGGATTGAAAAACGAGCTCAAACAACTAGAAGAAGAGCAACGCAATATCCCAAACTGGCTTAAATCTGCTCGTGACTTCACATACGGAAACGATTTTGGAGGTAGTGACGAGACTGTACTTACTCGCCTATTTGACTTACCTATAATGGTATACGATTGGCCACATGAGATCAAGGCATTCTATATGAAGCGTAATCCGGAAGATCCTCGTTTTGCGAGAGGTGTAGACGTGCTAGCTCCAGAAGGATATGGAGAGATAGTAGGTGGAGGTGAGCGTGAAACGAGTGAAGAGTGGCTCGTAGAAAAGATAAACGAACACAAGCTTCCTTTAGATGTTTTCCAATGGTACCTGGACCTAAGAAGATACGGAAGTGTACCACACTCTGGTTTTGGACTGGGACTAGAGCGACTTGTTGCATGGGTATGTAAACTGGATCACGTACGTGAGACAATTCCATTCCCAAGATACTACGGGAGATTGGAGCCGTAAAAATAGTCGCCTTGGAGATTATTTTCGTGGTCGCTTAGAGTATTTTATTTTAAGTATTTTCACCTGATAAAAATCAGCATATTCAGTACTAGGCTCAGAATATGATAATCAAAACGACCACTTGCATGTAAGAGCTAAGCTATACAAAAATAGTAATGGTTTGATAGACGAAAAAGAAGCCATTCATATATTTTGGATAGATTTAAAAAAGCCTGAACCTGGGGTGAGATTTTACTAACCCCTCTCCCACACACAGAAATCAAAAGCAAATTCATTGGCTTCACTCTGCTCGTATGTATCGCATTTCACTTGATTCCAGCCCTCTAGGTTTGGCTCTGGGAAGTAAACATCAGCATCAGGAAATTCTCCTTTCACCTCGCTGAGGTACATTCTATCTACCAGATCTAGCGATTGGCGATAGATCTCTGCTCCCCCTAGGATAAAAATCTCGTCATTCATCTCTAGTTTTTGCCCTAGCTCAATAGCTTCTTCTAGCGAGTTAGTCACAAAAGCACCCTCTGCTTTATAGTCCTTATTCCGGGTAATAATGATGTTGCTTCTATTAGGCAATGGGAAACCTATGCTCTCAAAACTCTTGCGTCCGTGTATCACCACGTGTCCTGCTGTAGTGCGTTTAAATAGTCTTAGATCATCCTTTATCTTCCATAGAAGATCATTGTCCTTTCCTATTGCGTTATCTTTTGCTCGGGCTACTATGAGAGAAATGGTCATTACAGCAAATTTAAGTTTAAGTTTAAGTTTAAGTCAAGATATAAGTTTAAGATTAAATCGAATATTCGGATTTTAGGATTCTATCTTTGTATTGCATTGATTCCACAAGTATCCTATCAGCAAAAAGCCACCTACTACCGAGAGGGTACAGGCAAGAAACTACTTTATGTCCTCCATGGTTATGGGCAGCTAGCTAAATTCTTTATACGTAAGTTTAAACAACTCGGCGAGGAGTACACTATAATAGCTCCCGAAGGACAGCACTATTTTTACTTAGAAGGCACAAGCGACCGAGTAGGTGCTAGCTGGATGACCAAGGAGAATAGAGAGCAAGATATAGAGAATTATATCAACTACTTAGATGCTATTCGTGCTGAGATAAGTCAAGAGCAAGAATGGAAAGAAGTCAATATCCTCGGTTTTAGTCAAGGAGTGGCCACTGCTTTTAGATGGATAGCCGAAGGTGAAATATCTCCTTCTAAATTTCTGATATGCAGCGGACTAGTGCCTCCAGATGTGGACTTGAAAATTAAGAAAGACATTTTCGACCCCATTAAGATGACATACTTCAGTGGGGTAAACGATCCGTATAGAACGGAAGACTCTGTAACAGAATTTTACGATGCGGTAGCTAGCAGTAAGCTAAATATGGATCTAGTAAATTTTGAAGGTGTGCATGAGGTTTTTGTAGAAGGAATTGTGAAAGTATTGAATAAAGAGTAACGACATTAAGAATGTACTCAGACTTTCACTCTACACTTCCCAACTCAATACTCTTTAAGGCTTAAATCCAAACTCTTCACCGAATGCGTAAGAGCTCCTACTGAGATATAGTCTACTCCAGTCTCAGCATAGCTACGAATAGTATCACCCGTAATTCCACCGCTAGCTTCCGTTTCGCATTTTCCATTCACTAGCTTTACAGCATCCACCATTAGCTCTGGACTGAAATTATCGAACATTATGCGATCTACTAAACCAGTATCAAGTGCTTCTTGCACTTCTTTCAAGTCACGTGTTTCTACTTCTATTTTAATATTTTTACTTTTCGAGTTTAGATACTCTTTTGTTCGCGTCACTCCTCCTGTTATTCCACCGGCATAGTCATTGTGATTATCCTTGAGCATCACCATATCCCAAAGTGCAAAACGGTGATTTACACCTCCACCCACTGTCACTGCATACTTCTCAAATGTACGTAGCCCAGGAGTAGTTTTACGAGTATCCAACAACTTAGCATTGGTTCCTTCTATTTTATCTACCAATCGTTTGGTCACTGTAGCTATTCCACTCATACGCTGCATAAAATTAAGCATTAGTCGCTCCGCTTGCAGTATGCTGTGTACACTCCCTTTTACGGTAAAAGCTATATCTCCATACTTCACCCACGCTCCTTCATCTATCAGCTGATGAAATACTACATCCGCATCTATACGCTCCATAATATGCATAGCCAAATACACGCCACAGAGCACACCTTCGTCTTTTACCAGCAAGCGTGCTTGACCCTGCGTGCCTGCAGGTATAGAACCTAAGCTGCTGTGGTCTCCATCTCCTATATCTTCTGCTATGGCAAGTTCTATAAGTTGTATTACAAACGGATCATTGAAATTCATTGGTCAAATTTAATCATTGAGTAAATGAATAGTAGAATAATAGAATGGTTTATTTTCGAAGTGTGATACACATACTATCTAAAGAGTTTTCATTGGTAAGCGAATTCCTTCGTGAGCTAAGGGACAAAGACATACAGCAAGACAGAGCACGTTTTCGTAAAAACATAGAACGCATAGGGCAAATAGCCGCTTATGAAATAAGCAAAAAAATGGAGAGTGACATCCATTTCACCACTACACCACTGGGAGTAGCTAAGGTGAAAAAACTAAAAGAGCAGCCTATAGTGGCAACTATACTTAGAGCAGGACTGCCACTTCAGCGTGGTATAAATGACATGTTTGACCAAGCAGACCTAGCCTATATCTCTGCATATAGAAAACATACTACAGATACCGAATTTGAAATAGTACTAGAATATGTGGCCACTCCAGATATAAATAATCGCATACTTATCATTTGTGACCCTATGCTCGCCACTGGCCAAAGTCTAGTCCAGACTTACGAGGCTTTTATGAAAAAAGGGAAGCCAAGTAAAGTCTACTTAGTCAGCGTAATAGGTAGTCAGCAAGGTGTGAACTACGTCACTGCCAATATTCCGAATGCAGATCTATGGATAGGTGTGATAGATGAGACTTTAGACGAGAGTGGGTATATAGTCCCTGGGCTAGGAGATGCTGGAGATTTATCATTCGGAGAAAAACTTTGATTTAAACCCTAAGGAGACTCAAGTTCAACTATTTCACCAATTAACTGTTTAATAATAAGCCAATGCCAAAAAACATATTCTTTGACCTAGACCACACACTTTGGGATTTTGACGCTAACGCTGAAGAGACCTTAAGAGAGTTGTACCAAATATATCAAATTCGCTACATCTCGCATAGAAGCGAACAAGACTTTCTAGACATTTACGTGAAAAACAATGATGAAATGTGGAAGCTCTACCGACAAAACAAGATAACCAAAGAGGTACTCCGTAGCAAACGTTTTGTAGACACCTTTCGAGAGATGGAGGTAGATGAAGAAGAAATCCCTCATAATATCTGGGAGAAATATTTAGATATTTGCCCTACAAAGACGATATTGATTGAAGGTGCTCGCGACTTACTAGACTATCTGGCAGGCAAATATGAGCTCCATCTTATCACCAACGGTTTCGCAGAAGTTCAACGCAGAAAATTAAATCATTCGGACTTAGGAAAATACTTTAATACCCTAACTATCAGCGAAGAAGTAGGCAAGCAAAAACCACATCCTCTTGTTTTTGAAACTGCTCTAAAAAATGCTAAAAGCGATTTAAAGACAAGCCACTACGTAGGAGACAATCTAGAGGCAGACGTAAAAGGAGCTATAGCAAGTGGATGGAAAGCTTATTGGTACACTAAAGATGACTCTACTTTCTCTCACGAAGACTGCACTAGCATATCCCACTTATCTAAGCTTAAAGATATATTTTAGAGCTTAAATAATCGAGCAAATTCCGCCCAATCCCAAGGATCATTACCTCTCCAGCAGTCGTCAAAATTATACTGAGCTACAAAAAGGAGAATAAAAATCAAGAGAGTAATAACCCAAGCTATTTTTATGGCTTGCGGCTTCAAAGACCTTATCAATCCAGCCATCGGCAAAGCAAAGAATGCTAAGTGCTCTGTAAATCCTCTGTGGCCAAAACCACAACCTAAGGTGGGTGACCACCACGCGGCATACGTGATGCTAATAGCCAAAAAATATCCTGCAAAAAGCAGTGACGAATAGTTTTGTTTTCTTAATTGACCAATAATCCATAGAACGACTAAAAGCAGTATTGGAATATAAATAAACACACCATTATTGGCTCCAAACCAAAACTCAAGAAGGTGCAATTTATCCCATCGATTAAAGGATTCTTCAGCATAACTATCTGCCAGAAACTCACCATAAGCATACTGATTATAAGCCAGCTGAAGTGCTATAGGAATTAGAGCTACACCTAGTCCGACTACTAATCCAAACAGTGGCTTTTGAAACTTTAGCATTGGTATCTTTTCCCTAAACTGGAAGAGAATGTACACTATCGGAAAACTAATAAATACAAGATTAAGAGGCCGCAAAGCTACCACCATACTGATAAGAAATAGCAATAGAATAACATTCCACTTAGTAACTTTCTGCCTATGAATCCAAAGATGAAAAACATAAATCGTCCCTGTGAAAATCATAAATGAGTAGAGATGAGACATGCCGGGATCACGTGTGATGTAATACAGCAAATTAGAGCATCCCAATACCATGAAAGTTAGCAGAGATGCTCTAGAAGAATCTAGACCCCAAAAATTTCTTCCTATTAAAAAGAAAATAAGTAACCCCAATATGCCATAGAATGCACCGCTAAAGCTTAAAATCTTGTGATGGGTAGCAGTGTATCCCTTCAGATCCTGCACATCACTCATATAATCTATTGATGCTGCCAGAGCAAAAAATGGAGCTTCCATAAGAGCCACACCTATCGGATACTTCGTAACTATTTTAGAGCCCTCTATGGAAAAACCTAAGCCTGTTTTTTATCAATATCCTCAGGCATTTTCTGCCCATTCATATCATAATAAAAGAATGCCGGGAGGTATACGTGATAACCTGCTTTATCTGTAAAAATTTCTGAATGATACTCGAATGCAGGGTGCTTACTGTGTCGATTAAGAGAAACGAATAATAGAAATAAAAAAAGTAAACCAAATACTATTTTATCCCTAATCTTGAGCATTTTTACTTCTTAATCTTGCATCATCTCCCAAAGTTTGTCTTTGAGTTGTGTAATATTTTTACCTGACACTGCTGATATAAAGATAAACTCACAATCTACATCAATATCTTCACGCATAGCTGCCTCTAGTTCATCATCCATCATATCACTCTTAGTAATGGCTAAAATTCGCTGCTTATACATGAGCTCTTCATTAAATTTTTTAAGCTCAGAGAGTAATATCTTGTATTCTGCGTTAATATCTACACTGTCTGCAGGTATCATAAACAGTAAGGCTGCATTTCGCTCAATATGCCGTAAGAATCTATGTCCTAAACCTTTACCCTCACTTGCACCTTCTATAATACCAGGTATATCCGCCATCACAAATGACTTATACTCTCTATATTTTACGATCCCAAGATTAGGCGTAAGCGTAGTAAATGCATAATCTGCTATCTCTGGCTTAGCTGCCGACACTACGGATAATAGGGTCGACTTACCAGCGTTTGGCAGTCCTACTAAACCCACATCTGCTAATACTTTTAATTCTAGAATAAACCACTCTTCTTTTCCTGGCTGGCCAGGTTGAGCATATCGAGGAGTTTGATTTGTAGCACTTTTAAAATTAGCGTTTCCTAGTCCACCTAGCCCACCTTTTAGGAGCACTATTTCTTGACCATCTTCTGTAATTTCGCCTAGTACTTCAAATGTTTCTGGATGCTTGGCAACAGTACCTAATGGCACTTCTATAATTTCGTGTTTGCCACTTTTACCAGTCATGTGCTTCTTCTTACCTGGAGCACCATCCGCACACTTAATATGTCTTTTAAACTTGAGATGCAGTAGAGTCCACAGCTGAGAATTACCTCGCAAAATTATAGAACCTCCGTGTCCACCATTGCCACCATCTGGACCACCTTTTGCGTTCAGGTTATCTCTAAAATAGCTATGACTTCCTGGACCACCTCTTCCACTTTTACCGTTAATTTTTACGTAGTCTATAAAATTTTGATTACTCATAATGGTAAAAGAATTATTTTAAATTAATAAATTAGAAAAAACTACTCGCCCGTTTCTGAAACAATGTCTAAGCAGTGAGAAAGACGGACAAATATTTCATCCACAGAGCCCATACCGTGTACACCTCTATACTTTCCTAAGTCAGAATAGTGCATAGCCAAAGGAGCCGTCTCCTCTTGATAAACTCTAAATCTATTTCGAATGGTATCTTCACTTTGGTCATCTGCTCGACCACTTGTTTTGCCACGTTCAAGTAAGCGTTTCACAAGCTCATCTTCCTCTACTTCTAGAGCTACCATTAAAGAAATTGTAGTATTTTTATCATCAAGCATCTTTGCTAATGCATCTGCTTGTTGAATGGTCCTTGGATACCCATCAAAAATAAATCCGTTATCGTTAAAGTTTTGATCCAAAAAGTCAGCTACCATATCATTAGTCACTTCATCTGGCACCAACTCTCCTTTATCGATAAAACTCTTAGCTAGCACGCCAAGATCGGTCTCATTCTTTATGTTAAACCTAAAGACATCGCCAGTAGACAAGTGCGTTAAGTTGTATTTTTCAATAAGCTTTGCACTCTGTGTGCCTTTTCCCGCCCCTGGAGGGCCAAATAAAATAATATTAAGCATACTGCTGTTTAAATTATACCGCAAAGGTAAATTGAATTTTAGGTTAACCCTTATATTATTTGCAAAACAATTGAAGACAGAAACGAATAGTTTAGCCTATTTGCCGCCTAATACTTTAGTCAAAAGACCTTTTGTGTATTTATCTAGCAAGTGATTTAGATCTTCCGATATTCTCATTTTATAAACTGTCACGATATATACAAGCGATACGACTGTAGATCTTACTATTAAATCTAAGAAAGGAGAAGATATCTTAGGCAAAAAGAATCCAATTCCCAGTACTATTAATCCTACAATAACCAAATACAGTGTTTGCTTACTAAAAGGACTATACCCAAAGACTTTGCGTATATAAATTGTCTTAAAAACATTAACCAAAACAAGAGAAGTAGCAGTAGCTATAGCAGCCCCTTTGGGCCCTAATTTTGGGACTAAAATCAGGTTTAAAGTAATATTTAAAAGTGCTAGCACACCCAAAATATAAAAGTTAATTCTATACCTATCAGAGAGAAGAATAATACTATGATTACAACTCGTAGACATTTCTACTAATTTCCCTGCTACTAGAAAAATAGCAACATAGTAGCCACTCCTGTAAAGTTCTCCATTTGGCATTATATCATATAGATTATTAAGATTTACGACTAATCCTATAGCCATTAAAAAACCGATAATTAAAAGATTCAATGAACTAGATAAGTATAGATTTTGAATCTCGGCTTTATCCTTATTACTCCAAGCAGTAGCAAGCAAAGGAGCTATTATAGTCAACAATGCACTTGTTGGTATCTCTACCATCTGGCTCATACGCTCTGCTATAACATAGTGTCCCCCAGATTCTAATGTAGTAAGCATAGGCACCATCAACAAATCAATGCTAAACACTATTGTAGACCCGACACCTAAAAAAAGTCCAAACATTCCATTAGAAACTATTTCCTTTTTTGGCAACTGTCGCCAAAAAGAAACGGGCCAACTAAACGTATACTTGCCCACCTTTACCATATAAAAAAGTAGCACAATACAGACTACAAAATAATTAAGCGGCACCAACCACAGAAACTGTGAAAAACTAATCAGCTTAAAATAGTATAAAGCACCTCCACCTAGCAAGGTGATTTTAATAGCAAATCGCATTAATATTCCTGGAACTACTACCCGATGAAAATTTTGGCAAAGCACATTGTAAAGCGATGCCAAGCCCAAGAACAAGGTAGTTGGCAAGATATACTGCCTATATTCTAGAATGTGGGACAAATTAGGGAATGCCACTACTAAATAGGGCAGGCCAATGAGACTAGAGACAACTACTAAAACAGCTCCAACCAGCACCCAAATGTGAATAGCCGAAAGCATACCATTGTGCCCATTCTCATTATTCTTGAATTTAGGGAAAAACTTAAGTGCTACGACATTAGAACCCAGCAACATAAAGAGTCCAACCAAGGCTGCTATTGGCAATATAACTGACATAAACACACCGATTTGTCTATCAGTAAATATCCCTGGGAATATAAATATATTGAGCATTCCAATAAGGGCACCTATATAAGATGCTATGCTCAATTTAAGCCCTTGTCTTTTTACTATTCCCATTTAAAACAAGCGAAGTTACTCCAATACCAAGGACTATAAACTGACTCCAACTATTTTTGATTAAAATATTATACACCAAGACCAACGACTTCCTCTAAAGTCAGTGCCCTTTTTAGTATTTAGTTGTTCGTCATCTTGTTCATTAATTTTGAGCCGGCAGAGACTTGTATCTCTACTTTTCGATTAATTTTGTGATTGAACATCGAAATAATGCAAAACCACTTAGACTTAAACGGAAAAGCCATATTAATAACCGGAGGAACTGGCTCATTAGGCAAGGCTTTAACCAAGCGTATTTTTGACAAATTCCCTAATGTGGCACGTTTGGTCATATTCTCTAGAGACGAGCAAAAGCAATTTCAAATGGCTATGGAGTACGCTAGCGACAAGTATCCTGCTATTCGTTTCTTCATAGGGGATGTTAGAGATAAAGACCGATTGCTTAGGGCTTTTCAGGGGATAGATTATGTGATACACGCTGCCGCTATGAAACACGTACACTTGGCAGAGTACAATCCTTCCGAATGTATTAAGACCAACGTAAATGGTGCAGAAAACGTGATTTATGCTAGTCTAGAAACGAATGTGCAAAAAGTAGTAGCCTTGAGTACGGACAAAGCGTGTGCACCTATTAATCTGTATGGTGCTACTAAACTTACATCGGACAAACTCTTTGTAGCTGCTAATAACATTAGAGGCTCTAAAGACATTAGATTTTCGGTAGTAAGATATGGAAACGTTATGGGCTCTAATGGTTCCGTGATGCCTTTCTTTTTGAAGAAAAGAGAAGAGGGATTTCTACCTATTACGGATCCTAATATGACTCGATTTAACATATCTCTAGATGGCGGTGTTGACATGGTACTACACGCACTAAATGAAGCCTGGGGAGGTGAAATATTTATACCTAAAATACCTTCATATAAAATTACTGATGTGGCTACAGCAGTAGCACCTGATGCACCTCAAAAGATAATAGGTATAAGACCCGGAGAAAAAATACATGAAGAAATGGTTACTTCTTCTGACTCGTTCTACACATACGATTTAGGAAAATATTATGTAATATTACCAAGCGTGCCTAATTGGGATATTGATAATTTTGAGACTCAATTTAATGCTAAAAAGGTAGAAGCTGGCTTCAGCTACAACTCTGGAGATAATACTGAATGGGAAACAGTTGATAGTTTGCGAAAGCTTATAGTGGAACATGTGGACGGAGATTTTAAACTATGAAAAACATACCTTACGGACGGCAAAACATAACTCAAGAAGATCTAAATGCGGTCACAGAAACGCTACTGGGAGATTTTTTGACCCAAGGACCTAAGGTGCAAGAATTCGAACAAAAGTTTGCACAATATGTAGGTGCCAAATATGCCGTAGCAGTAACCAATGCTACTGCCGGACTTCATATAGCCGTACTTGCTCTGAACCTCAAAGCTGGAGAACGAGTAATCACGACTCCTATAACATTCGCAGCTTCTGCTAACTGTGTGCGGTATGCAAAAGGAGAAGTCTGGTTTGCAGATATAGATCCAGACACCTACATACTATCTTTAGATAGCATAAGGTCTCTATTAGGTAGTAAGCCCAAAGGTTTTTTTAAAGGAATAATACCCGTAGACTTTGCAGGGCTACCCGTAGATGCCGAAGAATATAGAAAACTCGCCGATGAGCACGGACTATGGATAATAGAAGACGCCTGCCACGCACCCGGAGGCTCATTTACGGACTCACAACATAAGGAACAGAGATGTGGAAACGGCGTATATGCAGATATAGCCGTTTTTTCTTTTCACCCTGTAAAGCACATAGCATGTGGCGAAGGCGGAATGCTGACCACTAACTCCAAAACCCTTTACAAAAAACTAGCACTACTAAGAACTCACGGCATAACCAAAGAGAATATGGCGGAGGATCACGGTGGCTGGTTTTACGAAATGCAAGAATTAGGCTTTAATTATCGATTGACAGATTTTCAATCTGCCTTGGGTATCAGCCAATTAGCTCGAAATGATGCTGGCGTAAAAACTCGCAACCAGATTGCCGACAGATATAAAAAAGCATTTGAAGGGAAAATAAAATTCCAAGCCTTGCCAAATGGACAAATAAATGCTCATCATCTTTTTGTAATAGAAGTAAATAATAGGAAAGAATTGTATGACCAACTGAGAGAAAACAAGATTTTCGCTCAAATACATTACATCCCTGTGCACACTTTACCATACTACAAAAACATAGGATACAAAGGTGCCGATTTGACCAATGCTGAAGCTTACTATGCTAGATGTATTAGTCTGCCGATGTACCCCACCCTTACTTTAGAAGAGCAAGGATATGTAATCAATAAGGTCCTTGCCTATGCAAAATAAGACAGTTTGTATTATACCAGCTAGAGGAGGTAGCAAACGCATACCTCGTAAAAATATTAAAGCCTTTTGTGGTAAACCTATAATAGCTTACAGTATAGAGGCCGCTATTGAGAGTGGACTTTTTGATGAAGTGATGGTAAGCACAGACGATACAGAAATAGCTGACATAGCCCAACAGTACGGGGCTTCCGTCCCGTTTATAAGGTCAGAGAAAAACGCAAATGACTATGCCACCACCATTGACGTGATAGATGAAGTACTAGATGCTTACGAAGCTAATGGGCAGCACTTTGACCTAGCTTGCTGCATATATGCTACGGCTCCATTTGTATCCACTTCCCTACTAAATGCCGCTCACAAAAAACTTATCTCAGAAGCATTAGACTGTGTTTTTCCTGCTGTAGAATATAGCTATCCGGTACAACGAGCTTTGATTCAAAACAAGGAAGGAAAAATAACAATGCGTGAGCCCAAGTACCAGCTTACTCGCTCTCAGGATTTAGAAAAAATATACCACGACGTTGGAATTTTTTATTTTACTAAAACTAAAGCTATAGCACTAAAAAGACAACTGTGGACTGACAATACAAGTATAATAGAACTGAAAGAAACCGAGACGCAAGATATAGATACTCTAGAAGATTGGGCTATTGCAGAAATGAAATTCAAACTATTGAATGACCCTAAAACTTAATATAATATGTCGTGCTGATGGGTCCCACCAGATAGGTTTGGGTCACCTTATGCGAGTGCTAGCCTTGGCTCAGAACCTAGACCCAAAAAAGTTTAGTGCAAATCTTATTACAAACTCAGAAAACTTACCTCCTGCTTTTCATACTGTATTTGAATCCATAACTTCAGCAAAGAAAGACTACGAAGAAATAAGCCGTTGGTCAAAGAATAACACAATTATTGTGTTAGACGGGTACACATTTGATTTAGGATACCAAACAAGACTTATGCAGGCCGGATATAAGGTAGCCCTAGTAAGCGACTTCCCGCAAGAAGTAAGCTGCACACTAGTACTATCGAATAACGGAGATCTAAAAGCAAGTGAATATACTCATAATCCTAACACCAAATTCTGTCTAGGAGCTGAGTATACATTATTGCAATCTGCATTTTTGACTAGTCATGTATCTAAGATAGACGAACCCTATATATTCATAGGATTAGGTGGGTCAGACCCGTATAATTTCACAAATAAAATTTTAAAATCTCTTGCAAATAATTCAGCACTGATTATAAAAACAGTAATAGGAATACACTACCAACATCACGAGGAGCTACAAGATATAATACAACAAAGTGCTGCAAAAATAGAAGTACACAGTAATTTAACAGCAGAAGAACTCATCCCATTAATGGCGGATAGTATTTTTGGGATAACCTCTGCCAGCACTATGGCTTTAGAGTTTTTATCTCAAAACCCCAATTTATATGTGGTGCAAACTGCAGATAATCAGCATAGGCTATTTAATTATTTAACAGAGAGTAAATTAGCGGCACAACTTCCCCAGGACGAGATTCCAAAGGCTTTAGACAACACATCGAAAATAGATTTCAGTAAAAACCCTAGGCGAATTAACAGTGCTTTCTTAGGTTTATTTTTAGAAACTAGACCTGCAACTTCTGAAGATTGTCAGCTGCTCTTCGATTGGGCTAATGATAAGGATACTAGGTCGCAGTCATTCAATAAAAATACCATCACACTCGCAGAACATACCGCTTGGTTCAATGCTAGATTAAAAGACATGAACACTCTCATGCTAATCTGCGAGCTAAGCGGAATACCAATAGGGATAACCCGATATACAATAGAGGGAACAAACGCTACCATTAACTACTCACTAGATAAAGAATATAGAGGGGTTGGACTAGCAAGCCACATGGTTTCAATAAGCTTAGAAAAAGTACGACAATTAAGGTCACTAACTCAAATCACCGCATTTGTAAAAGAAAGCAATATTGCTTCTGTACACATATTTGAGAAGTTACTATTCACTAAAACAAAAGCTGCGGAATATGCAGATTCATTTAAATTTACACTACCAATAAAATGAGTACAGATTTCAAAATAGGCAAGTTTACTATAGGTGCCAACCATAAACCATTCATCATAGCAGAAATGTCTGGCAACCATAATGGCAATATAGAGCGAGCACTAAAACTAGTAAAGGCAGCTGCGGATGCAGGAGCACATGCTCTGAAACTACAAACCTATACTGCGGATACTATTACTATAAATCATAGAGGTGGTTTGTTCGATATTACAGATAAGAACTCACTCTGGTATGGTAAAAACTTATATGAACTATACCAAACCGCACATACCCCTTGGGAGTGGCACAAGCAGATTTTTGACTATGCCAAAGAACTAGGCATGACAGCTTTTTCTTCCCCCTTTGACGAAACGGCAGTAGATTTTTTAGAGACTCTAGATGTACCTGCATATAAGATAGCTTCCTTTGAATCTAACCACTTTCCACTGCTTAAAAAAGTAGCTCAAACAGGAAAACCTATTCTGATATCATCTGGCACTAGCAACATAGATGAGCTACAAGAATCTGTAAGCTATCTAAAAGAATGTGGAGCGAAAACTATTATTATTTTTAAATGCACATCCACCTATCCTGCGACCCCAGAAAATACCAATGTAAGGACCATCCCAGAGTTGCAAAACATATTTGACGACTGCACTATTGGGCTTTCGGATCACACTATGGGCATAGGTGCTTCTATAGCTGCGGTGGCACTTGGGGCACGAGTTATCGAAAAGCATTTCACAATTGCCCGAAGTGAAGGCGGAGTAGATAGTGCATTCTCTTTGGAACCTGCAGAGCTTAAATCTTTAGTAGTGGAAACAGAACGAGCGTTTTTATCCTTAGGAGAAATTCAACTCAATTCACAAAAAAGCGAGCAAGCCAGCAGACAGTTCAAACGATCTATCTATGTAATACAGGACATGGTAAAAGGAGAAGAGTTTACTGCTGAGAATCTAGGCGTAATACGCCCGGGAGATGGAATGGCTCCCAAACATTTTGAGGCTATTCTTGGTAAAAAATGTGCTGTAGCTATAGCAAAAGGTACGCCCCTTAACGAGGATAGTATACTGCACTAACCCTTCTCTACAATGTCCATTATCCGTTGACAGACCTTCCCATCTATGGCTGACGCATATCGTTTTAGATAATCATCATATTTAGACTTATCAATGTCTAAATTATTACGCAACACCCTAGTAAATAAAGACTTAAGCTCATCCGATTTCGTGGCAGAGTGTGCTAAGGCATCCTTTACATAACCCATCATATCTTCCGCATAAGGATCTAAAACAATAATCGGTTTATGAAAATAAATAGTCTCTACAGCTACAGTGCTGCTACAGGTTATCAATGCACTACAAGCCGAAAGCATCTGATACAAGTCTTGATCTCTTACTATGGTATAGTTGCCAGCTTCTGAGCTAAAGTGGGCAGACAAATAGGACTCTAATTGAAACTCCGAGGGGTGCGGCTTCACGACTAACTGTAGTCCATCCACACCTTTCATACCCTCAAATAGCATTTTCCAAACCTGATATTTTAGCTCTTGGTCAAAAAGCGGCTGAGAGGCGAAAATAACCATAGGTTGATCACCATTTTTTTGCTCTAAACTAGGAATTATATCTGTACGAACTTGACCAACAACGGCCAACTTACTAAGCGGATAGCGACCATACTGAACCGCAATATCCTGCCAATGCTTACCCCATAAAAAGGTCTTATCTGGCACAGGAGAAAATAACTCGAAGTCCTTTGGATTGAATACATAAGCTGGATGCAAAGAGTGTATTACTCCGTGCTGTATACCATAAGTTTTTATCCCATATTGCTTTGCTGCATCTAATACTACTTTTTGGAGGCTAGAGTTTTCATCTACTGCAATAACACTCTTAAAGGTATGCTTCTTAAAAAAATCAAGATAGCCTAAGTACCTTATAAGATGAAGATAGTTGGTCTTGTTAAACCGCAATGAACGCTCTATTATCCATAGATCTCTCTGATCTGAAAAATCATTGCAACACGCTAATAGACCTGCTTTCACCCAACTGACTTCTCTTATAACTCTAAGCAAAGCAAGTGGGTTACATAACTTGCATAATATAATATATTCAGCCATTACAGAATACTCCTCATAAGGCTGAATAAGAGGTTTATAGTCAAATCGTTTTCCTTTCAACTCAGGAAAAGGCAGTTCTTCTAATGGAGTAATCTTGTTTTCGAACTGCTCTTTCAGATAAAGCAATTGGGTGAATTCAACTTTCACTTCCTCATTCTTTAAACTTATAATATTTTGCCTCCTAACAGCACTATACAATAGTAAGTGCTCCTTATACTTCACATTCTTAAAAAGTGACCGTATGCCTCGCTTTGTATACTGGTATAAATTAGACCAAGAAATTCCAGGATTTTTACTTTTAACATTTGGGAATACCTTATGAACCTCAAGCCTTTCAGAGTTCCCTAATATAATATCAGCATCTAAAAATAGCGTGACACTATCTACACCGTCTACCACTTGAGCTATAGCTGCTTCTACTATCCCTGATTTTACAAATTCCTCGCTTATTCTAAATTTATTATAAAACCACAAGTTAGCACCACCCACTTGATAAAGCCCTCCCAAAGTTCCGTTTTTATATCTTCTACTAGGAAAGTCTGTAATGTACTTTAGTCTTTTTTGCTGTACATCTTTCAATTTTTCAGAAGATAAGCTTATCACATTATGCGATATGCCAAACTCATTTAGATTCGTAGTTTCAAAAGAATATACGGCAATATTTGCTGCTTTAATCTCTTCTGCCTCTGCTATGGAGACGGGTCTTAAAACTACTATAATAGATTTCACTCCGAATGTTTGATGACTGGATTATTGTTTGACAATATTAAAACTAATAGTCAGTTAAAAAAAACAACATATCCGTAGTCAGATTCAAGTGTAATCTTATAAGGCTTATATTTGTTCAAGAGTTTTTTAGGACCACAAATGAAGAGTATCGACTTAATAAAATCCGGATTAGAGATAGGCTTATATAAGTTAAAAGACAAAATACATGGCTCTAGTGCTTCAGTAAGCACTCATGCTAAAAGTATAGTTAAGCAGATAAAAGAACACGGACTGGTAGAGATACCTTCGTTCTTTTCACTAGAAGAAATAGCCTCTATACGCAGGGAGTTAGATAGAGTATTGACAGACTACAAAGACAGATTATGGGTAGATCCTGAGGGTGCAGATAACAGAGCTCTAGGTATTAACAATGTCTCGGCTACTATAAATAAACTATTTTATTACAATGAGTTAATACAAGCAGTTCGATACGAATACTACCAACTTACTGATGAGCATATCATAGGGCATACACTTGGAGCACGGATCTCCGCTGCTAAAAATAACAAAGGTTCTGGGGGAGGTTGGCATAGAGACAGTGTGAACATAAGACAGCTAAAGGCCATTTGCTACCTTACAGATGTAGCTGAAGAAAATGGACCTTTTCAATATTTGCTAGGGACACAAAACAAATATTCTGTCATAGAAGGCATCTTAAAACATAACTTCAAGCATAATCATAATCGGTTTACCGAAGCTGAAATAGAAACAATACTTGCGGATAGTAAGTATACCTTAAAAACATGTATTGGTAAGGCAGGAAGTCTTCTGCTAGTAGACACGTCTGGCGTGCACAGAGGAATGCCTCTAAAAGAAGGCGTACGAGAAGCCCTAACTAATTACTATTGGGTAGCAAAAGAAAAAGGCGGAACCGGAGTCCCGAAAAGCTTTAAGGAGTTGATTATTACTTAGAGAATAAATAATTATCTGCATCCCAATAGTTGTGCCCCTGAGCAAAAAAATGTTAGATTAGGATAAATAAAAATGATATGAATATTATCCAATTTACAAGAGATTTCCCAGATGAGGCAG
>Ga0209119_1000579_pt1 | contig 37313 bp, 34 predicted proteins | sample COG_03_FD_184747 | JGI IMG/M metagenome (GOLD analysis project Ga0209119, IMG submission 184747) | Pelagic Microbial community sample from North Sea - COGITO 998_met_03 (SPAdes) (version 2) | ecosystem: Environmental > Aquatic > Marine > Neritic zone/Coastal water | place: Helgoland, sampling...
ATTGGAATGTTGGTGCTGGTAATGTTGGTGGTGGTAATGTTGGTGCTGGTAATGTTGGTGCTGGTAATGTTGGTGCTGGTAATGCAGATAGTGGTAGTGGTGCTGGTAATCCAGATGGTGGTAATGCAGATAGTGGTAGTGGTGCTGGTAATCCAGATGGTGGTAATGTTGGTGTTGGTGCTGGTATTTGATTACAAGGAATAGAAGTTAAATCTAACAAAGTAGTTTCTAGATAATTATCCGCAAACGGAGATATATATTTATATTGTTCATTTAATATTATTGGAAGTATTTCGGGTACCCAAACATTATCCGCTGATTCTTTTTCAACAAAATAACTTTTAGGTTTTTTAACTCTTAATGAATTAGTAAAAATACAGGTGTGTACAATATTTTGTTGTATTATCTCTTTTAAAATATTACGTTTCCCTTTAATTATTTGACATGTTTGTGGTTCATATATATATGGTATACCATCATTGCTTTTCAAAATTACACTAAAATGTCCACTATCATCTCCTCTTTTATAATAATAAAATGTAGCAAAACCATTAAGAAGAGAAAAAAATATATCGGTATATATTTTTTCACTATCTGATTTAGTGTAATTATAACAAGTATATGAAGTTTCTACATTTCTATCTGTCCCAGGATCATATAATATTCTATCAGGGTCCCAATTTCTAATAACTTTATTATATTTTTTTATAACTGTTAATAAACTGTTTATATCAACTTGATTATATTTTTTAGAAATGTGTAAAATATGTTTTATAAATACTGCACTGAATCCAAGCATATTTAATACATTCGCACCACACTGTGTTTGACCTAGATCAATGATTTCATTAAACATCTCTTTATCATATTGTACATATATACCACCACCTATTTGATTTTTTAAATTTAAATATTTATTTTTATACTTTTTGTATTTATTTGAATTCATATATATTAAATGATATTTTTTTTGTATTAAATTATTCACAATAATTATTATTTAGTATAATAACTTATAAATTTTTAATTATTAATGAATTTAGTCTATTTAAGTTGTAATCTTGTAAAGTAATTAAATGTTTATTATTTTTATATAATCTAACTTCAGGTTTATTAGTAATCTTAAGTTCGTTTTTAATATTATCATTTATTTTTATTTGATAACAATTTAAGGTATTTTTATGTATCATACTTATAACTTCTAGTAATTCATAAAAAATTATATTTGTTTTTTCTGGAAAAAAGTAAACAAGTGTTAAATGTTTATTTTTTATGATATTATTAAATTCAACTAATGAATTAAGAGATTTTATCATTAAAATCATATATATTTTAAAAAATTGAATAATTAAAATTAAAATTATAAATAATAAATTATAATGGAAGTAAACAACAATACCTTGTCTAATTCACCATCAATTTGTTTGTATAAATCAACTGAAATTATTAGCAATTTTGTTATATTTATTCAAGAATTAAATAAAATTGTTATTGAATGTAATAATAATTTTAAAGATGTTATTTTTAAAAAAATTTATAATTATGTAGAAAATATAAAATCATCTGATAAATTTCAAAATCAAGTAATTATTGATAATACTGATATACCTCTAATAGATAGAGCTACCTTTTTTAATACTTGTGTTTGGGTAATTAGACCTATGAAAGATATTAATGATACAATTGATATTGCGTATCTTGAACCAAGAGTGGAACAAGTAAATAATTTTGTATATAAAACTATTTGGAAACCAGTGTTTGGAATTATTGGTGACCCCCATACAAATATGATTTATTGGGGGTCAGAATCTTTGGGAAGTTTTCAAGTAAATCCGGATGGAACTATTAATGCTATTTGTAAAATTTCACAACAACCAAAAGATTTTACTAATATTATTGAAAAAAGAAAAATACGTGTAGCAATGACAAAAAGTGTCGATTATAATGTTGATCAATTTATAAATAAATATTTTCAAACAAATTTTGAGAAAAATTTGTGTGTTAATAGTATTAAAATGATTAATGTTTTTCTTGGTAAAGTTGATATTTATCCGTGTCTAGAAGAAACAAATGAATTAGAAATTTGTGCTGCTACTGCTATTGGATTATCTTGTGGATATAATATTAAAATTTATGATAAAAATTATCAATTGAAAGATTTTGATAAACTTCAAAATGTTACTTTTAATAAAGAAAATATGAATAATCCTTACTTTATAATATTTTAATTTAGTAATATTTATGGTCGACTTATAAATTATAGTTAAGGTGGTGACAATGGGTATACAAGATCTCTTGGTGGTTCTCCATGTAGTAATACTCCTCTGGTGTTCATCTTCTTCCCGCTTCCAGTTTCTGATGTTGTTTCAAACCCTCAGCCGCATTCTGAAACCGCTCAACATAAGCAGCTGGTACTTTCCCTTTCTCTACATCTTTATTAAGATTATGTATTATTTTTAACACCAATTCCATATTATTTAGTTGTAACGGTGCTACAACTGCAGTAATTTTTGGAATTGACTCTGGTAATATTCTTTTTTTATCTCCGACATCTTTTACAAATGTCCTTCTTTTTATATTTTCTGTAAATTCTAATTGATTTAATGGTATATTTGGCATATAATAATTGGTTGAATAAGTATCATCAAATGAATTAGGATTATCTTCACATATTTTATGACCACAATAACTGTGCATAAGATCAACTAACACAAAGTTATCGTCGTCATTTTTTATTATATTCCAACAATGATTATTTGATAAATATTGATTACCTGTTTCGTCGGTACTGCTAAAATACCCTCTTATTCTTTTACAAGGAATATTTACAAAATCACAACATATTTTATATAATAAACCAAAATGTCTACATACAAAATGTTTATCTTTACCTGTAAAAATTTTTGTAAATTCAATATAATGAGATTTTTTAGAATCATTTAAAGCACCCAATGGATTAGAACTCATAATCTTTTCTATATTTCCTTCCTGATTATCTTGAGGATATTTCTTATGTATTTCTTCTGCTATTGCTATTGCATTATAATATTGTGAATTATTTTTATCATATACTACTCTACTGATAGGAAAACATATTTGCATAATATGTGGTAATAATACTTTATAATCTACAACAATAATTTCTCTTCCTTCAATTTTACGTAAATTTAGTAAAGCATTGTTATCTTTAGTAGATTGGTTTAAAAATTCGTTTAGATGACCACTACCTAAATCCATATAACCATTAGGTATTCTATCATCAAAACCAATATAACTACAAATATTATACTTTAATACTGCGTCACTAATATCTAATCCATAACCATTTTTTCTAAATTTATCAATTGAAAATTGGCATCTATCAAAAACATTTGTTTCATATTTAGTAATTAAATCCGTTAATTTTGTATTTAATTTTTGATTAATTTTATCAAATTCAAATTTATCTGGATTTTCATAAGTAACGTCAGTACTTTTAAATTGATTACCTAAAATTGTAAAATTAGTTTTTAAATACTCGTTTATATTTATTCTATCACTTATATCAAATAATGGTAGAAGTTGTAATAGATATCTTAATGCTTGTCTTGATGTAAATCTTAACTTTTGGTCCAATTCAAATAAATTATTTTTAAAATCTATCAAATTACTATATAATGGATCTTTTTTAAGTGTGGGACTTATCATTAGTATATTGTCTAATATTTTACCTATTGCGTACATATCTAGTTTATCTGTAGTAACTTCATAGTTCATTGTACTTTTACCTTTATTAGGTTGATAACCAGATGTTCCCCAATGATGGTTTGCTCCATCATAGTAAATTGGATTTTCAGTCCAATTATTTTCAAGTCCTATCGGTGCTGTTGATTTTGTTAATACTGATTTACCAAGAACATCTGAAAAATCAATTATTTTATAATAATATTCATTATTTATTTTCTTGTATGTAATATTAGTTTCTTTTAAATCTGAATGAACAAAATTAATATTATTATACATATAAAAAATAGTAAAAGTAATTATTAACAAAAATTTAAATATATCAATTGTAGTTGTAAATATTTCAGATAAATTATTTAAATTATCATCTAATGCTTCAGTTAAAATAATAGCAAATTCAAGGTCTTGGTCTTCAGTTGCTAGTTCAGTATAATCAACTAATTCAGTGGTGCCTAAATGTGTATTTCGGACATTAAATATTTTACTAACAATTCCTTCTGATTGTTTTGTTTTATATAATAAATTAATTTCGTGTAAAATATTAGGATGTTGAAATTTTCCAAGTATTTTAAATTCATTTTTAAAATTTTCTATTTTACTATTTTCGGAATTATTATTTATTTTCCCGTGAATTTTAAATTGTTTTTCACTATCTAATTTTCGTAAAGTATATAAAATTCCTAAACCAAATGAACCAGATGAAGTCATATTTACATCAATTATTTGTGATTCTAAATTATTCATAATATACTTGTATATTATTCTAAATATAATATCAGATTGAATATCATTATATGGTTTTCCTGATATTTGTTTTATAATATCCCTATGGTTTGTTAAAAGTCGTGGTGGTAATATTTGTGGTAATGTTTGTGGTAATATTTGTGGTAATGTTTGTGGTAATGTTTGTGGTAATATTTGTGGTAATGTTTGTGGTAATGTTTGTGGTAATATTTGTGGTAATGTTTGTGGTAATGTTTGTGGTAATATTTGTGGTAATGTTTGTGGTAATATTTGTGGTAATGTTTGTGGTAATGTTTGTGGTAAACTTTCATCATCACTCAAAACACTTTGTTTTAACTTTTTATGTGTGTCTCGTTGAAAAGTACCACCATCTTGTCTAGTCCATCCATTAGTTAATTTGGTTGTTTTAGGGAAAGCACCAAATCCGATAGTAGTGACTGAGTTTGGGATGGCGACTCTTTCCAACGCACCGGCTTTAGCGAAAGAAGACAGTCCGATTGTGGTGACCGAGTTTCCGATTATAACGCTTTTCAACGAGTCACACGCAAAGAAAGCAAAGTTTCCGATGATGGTGACCGAGTTTCCGATCTCTATGTGTACCAACGAAGTGCATTTATAGAAAGCCCACCCTCCGATGATAGTGACCGAGGGTGGAATTACAACTATAATTATATCTGGTCTGTTACTAAATTCCCTATTATTAATTGACTTTATACCATCGTTTATAGTTAATACGCCATCTTCTGTAAGTTTATATCTATCTGTTGAGACTTTAATATCATATGGATTAATACTCTTACCTGCTTTTAGTGCTTCTGCTTGTTCTTGTTCTTTTATTTCTGCTTCTTCTTCCGCTTGTTGAACATCTAGTTCGTCCATCTCTTCTGGTTCTAGATCATACATTGAAAATGTAAAAACAATACGCGCACGTTCTAATAAAGTCTTCCCAGGGTTACCACCAGCCTTTTTCTTCAAGTCTTTATGTGGAATTAATACAAATCTACCATCTTCTAATTCAATAGTAATTTTATCTCTATTTATACCTTCTATTAGAAATCTGCTAATTGTTCCAAAAGTATTAATTGTATATTTATTATTACCATCGCCACCAGAGTTTATAACTTCCACTTCCATATCTTTATTAGGAGATGTACCATCAGCCAATAATTCATTACCACCTGTTTGATTAATAAAATTTAAATATTTGTTTTTATATTTTATATATTTTTTTTTATATAGTAAATCCATATATATATATATATATATAATAAATATTGAATTTAAAAGATAAATATTATATTAATCTATAATATAATGAACTTGGAAGATATAGAAGATATGCTAAATTACCAGGAAAATAATAGTACAAATATACCACAAGAAAATTTACAAGAACAATACGTCAATAATTGGCATACTTATTATAATAACGTTCAGTCACAAGTAAATACTATGTGGAATTTTATGTTATATAATAAGTTTAATAACAAAGAAATACTAAATTTACACGATAAAATAAATGAAAAAAATATAAAATATCAAAAATTATCAGATGATTATAATTCTTTAGCATTTACAAATGATAATTTAAAATGTAGAAATAAAATTTTAAAAAGAAAACTGATAGATTTAGAAGAAAAAGAAACACCTAGTAAAAAAAAAAACAAAGTAGATTTACTGTCAGAAGAATTTCAAGTAATAGAAAATTATGAATCAGATTTAGTAAAAAAAGACGATGAACTATTAAAAATATTTCAAAATATAAATTGTATTTCTGATATTGTAAAGTTGAAAGATAGTAAATATAAGTTTGATTTTGTAAAAGATTTAAAATTTAATAAATTATACAATCTAATACCTGTTTTAGAAGAATTAGATAATATTATAGGAATGACAAAAATTAAAGAAAGTGTTTTTAATACTATATCTTATTTTTTACACGGTTTAGATTCTGAAAAAGAATTAAATCACGTAATGATTACTGGACCACCTGGTGTTGGTAAAACAACCCTAGCAAAAATAATTGGTAAAATATATCTAGCATTAGAATTTCTAGAAAATAATAATTTTCTTACAGTACGAAGATCAGATTTAATTGCCAAATACTTAGGTCAAACAGCTATCAAAACTCAAGAAGTAATTGACAAAGCGTTAGGAGGTGTATTATTTATTGACGAAGTTTATTCACTTGGTTGTCCTGGTAAAAAAGATTCTTTTGCTAAAGAATGTATTGATACTATCAATCTAAATATGACTGAAGCAAAAAAACCATGGTTACTAATTGTTGGTGGTTATAAAGAAGATATTGAACAATCATTTTTAGCTTTCAATCAAGGTTTGGAAAGAAGATTTACTGTTAGAATGAATCTTGAAGGATATAATGCGAAAGAATTATATTTAATATTATTGAAATTTATTAAAGATAATGATTGGTATTTAGAAGACAATTGTATTAATCTTGAAGATATAGAAAATAATTTAAAATACTTTAAGTTTTTTGCGGGTGATATGCAAAAAGTATTTCAAAAAGCGAAACATTATTATAGTTTAAGATTGATGAAAACATCATTAAATTTAGATAAACCTAAAAAAATATTAATTAGAAATGATATTATAGAAAGTATTGAACATCTAAAATCTAATTTACCTAATGAAGATAATTTAGATGATAATATTAAAATCTCAATGTATACATAATTATTAATCTACATATTTAATTTAAAGCTACATTGGTCCAAGTACCTTTCATTCCTTTACCCAAACGCTCAGTTAAATAGGTTTTTAAAGTAGGTTTTGATGGTACATCAGAACTACTTTCATTTACCCACCATGTGTTCAAAGCAGTATAAAAATCTTTACTTCGAACAATATCAGATGCATCTTCTGTCTTTTTTACACATTCGTTAAAAAAATTATTTAGTAAAACATTTTCATCTTCTTCGTCAGAGTTTTCATCAACTTGTTCGTCTGTATTTAATGATAACTCTTGTGGTTCAGTATGATGTTCAGTATGTTCAGTATGTTCAGTATGTTCAGTATGTTCAGTATGTTCAGTATGTTCAGTATGTTCAGTATGTTCAGTATGTTCAGTATGTTCAGTATGTTCAGTATGTTCAGTAGAATGTTGTAAATATAAATGATCTAATAGACTTGTTACTAGATTATTATTTAGTCTGCTTAATGATGATCGTACTTGATCTTCTTGTTTGTTAGATTCGCTTAACAAACGTAATCGAAGTAAAACACTATTAAGAACACGACGATGATTAGTCATTAAATCAACTAATTGACTACTCATTCCAAGTTCTCCTAATTCTAGATTTAGTTCTTTATGAGAACGACCCAATGATGTTAATAGATCACTTGTTTCCAAATCAAATAGATATTGTGAAAGACTTTCAGATAAACTCATTATAAATTATAATAAATTAACTTTTAAATATATTTTGAAAGTATTTTTAAATTATATTGTTGTGTTAATATAACAAATATTAAATGAACTATACCTAAAATAATAAAACTAATCGGTAGTTTATATTTTGATTTATTTTTAAATATAGACCCAACTTTTTCATATATACTGTCTACAGAATATATATGGAGTATTAATAATGGAAATATATATAATCCATATTGCCATCTTTCTAATTTACTATTATTATTAAAATATTCAAAATATCCATATATTCCAAAACACTTAACTAGTAATAAAATAATTCCTGTTCCTAGTTTACACGATATTATATCTCCCCACATATCTGGTTTTCCTTTTTTATTATCTAATCTAGATTCACCAATATCAATAAATTTTGCTATACCTTCTAAGCTAAATTTTGTGTAATTTTCAGATATGTCATCTATATCATGTAAAATGTTAATAATAAAAAATAAATATATACAATCCTTAAAATTTTTAGCACAAATAGTAATAAAAAAAAGTAAAATAGCGGGGGGCAATACCAGCGTGTGCTACTGACCATTTATCAAATGTTATCATATTAATATAATAATGAAATAAAAAAATTGTTTTTTTTATTTTATATATATATATATTAATATTAAGTTAATGTCTATTAAAGATAAAGTAAACACGAGTAAATTTACTAAAGATAGTGATAATTTTAAAGAATTAATTATACTTTACAACTCTATCAATAATGAAGAAAACATAATAAATAATTGTGAATTTAATAATACGTGTGGAGACATAACCAAAGATATAGAATGGTTATGGGCTGTCAATCAAAATGCGATAAATTGTTTTACTAAATTTTTTGAAGAAATTAATTTAGTTAAAAAAGTAAACAAATATTATAATAATCATTTTAGTATTTTAGGTATTAGTTTTATAACATTAAATACAGATGAAATATTAGATGAAGATAGTGAATATCATTTTGATATAGTATCACAATATGATGTACCACACCAAACAAATATTTTAACGGTACTAATACCAATGAAATATGAAAAAGGTATGGGTGGTTTAGAATATATAGTTGATGATACTGTTCAATATTATGAATATAATATTGGAGAGTATATTGTTTTTGATTCTTCTAAAATAAAGCATCGAACAGCACCTTTTAAAATTGAAAATAAAATGAATAGAGTATTAATATCAGTAAATCTATCTTCTGATTTAGAATGGGCTAAAGCCGTAACTAAAAGTAACACACATAGTCAAGGTAATTATTTCGACGAAGGGATATAAACAAAAAATTGATTTAGACACCTTTTAGACGAAAATTATATTATATTAATGCTTCTTTCGTGTCTAGTACTTGCTCAACTAATTACCCTATCTACTGCCACTGGGTGGAATATGCCTACATATGTAAAGTTTTCGATTAATAAATATATGAATGGTTCGTGTTCTAAACTTCCAGATTATAATGGAACTGATCTTCTACTATATTGTAGAAACTCGCAAAGTTCAAATGGAGTCCCATCATGTTGCTATGAACAACTAGATAAACTTTCACCAATTGAACATACTAAATTTAATACATGTTATAATGTTACAACAAATAATGAAATCTCGTATTTTAACTATAAGTGCACTAATGAAGAAATACACGAAATGGGTCTAGTTCAAGTATTTGGTGTAATTGGTGGATTTTTTATGGCATTTTTTGGACTAATCCTTATAGCAGGTATGTGTTCTCTATGTTTTAAGGGAGTATCACGTGCTAGATATCAAAAATTTTAATTTATAAAATATGTTTTTGTATACTTGTAAGATATAATTCTAAAAGACTAGATAAAAACACTTGTATATCTCTTACTATATCTACATTTAGTTCTAAATCTTTATTTTAATATAAAAAATTGATTTAACTAAATATTATTAATAATTATTAATAATATTTAATGTGCGGAATTTGGAGTCTAATTGATAAAAGTAACCAAAGTAGTAAACAGAAAGAGAAAATCTTTTTATTGCTAAATGATTTTTGGAATATTAAACATCGAGGTCCTGATAATTCTCATTTAGAAACTTTTGATAATGTTTATGCGGGATTTCATCGTCTAGCTATTATGGATACTAGTTTTAAAAGTAATCAACCTTATGTCATCAGAGATGGTAATAGAACAATAGTGTTTATTTGTAATGGAGAAATATATAATTACTCACAAATTAGTAAGGAGTATAATTTTGATATTGATACTAGTGATTGTCTAGTTATTCCAAAACTTTATATTCATCATACTAATACATTAACTATCCAAACATGGTTGGATATGTTTAATGATAAAATTAAAGGTGAATATGCTTTTATTATGTATGAATTTGATGAAATGATGAAACTTTCAAAATATTTTATTGGTCGAGATCACGTTGGTATACGTCCACTTTATATGTGTAAAACCAATAAAGATTTAGATATGTATTCTTCAGAAATTAAAGGAATGTTAAATTATCATCAACCTATTATGGAATTTCCACCAGGAAATATTAAAATTGTCAGTTGTAATACATTTAGTTATGATGATGAATATTATCATTTTACTGATTTATATACTCATTATAATTCAAACGTAAAAACACCTACTAAAGAACTAACTAATTCACAAGAGAATATGATGCTGAAAGACTTGAGAAATTCAGTTATTAACTCGGTTAAACGTAGATTAATTGCTCATCGACCTACTGCTTTCCTTTTGTCTGGAGGTGTAGATAGTTCTCTTATTGCGGCAATTAGTGCTAAAATATTAGGTCGTCCTATTAGAACATTTTGCTGTGGAATGAAAGGTTCTACTGATATGGAATATGCGAGACTAGTAGCAGATCATATAGGAAGTAATCATACTGAAGTATATTTCACCGAAGAAGAAGGAATACAAGCATTGGAAGATGTAATTTACACTACAGAAACCTGGGATACAACAACTGTTCGTGCTTCTGTAGGACAATATATGGTAAGCAAGTATATTGGTACTGAAACGGATTGTGGTGTTTGTATGGTTGGTGAAGGACCAGATGAAGTTTGTTCTTCATATCTATTTAACTTTTATGCTCCTGATGCTGTATCATTAAATGATTGTGCGAAGGAATATGTTAAAAATATTCATATGTATGATGGACGACGAGCTGATCGATGTATTTCACGATGGGGATTGGAAGCACGTGTACCTTTTTTGGATCCTGAATTTATTAGAACCTATTGGAGTATTCCTGCTGAATATAGACATCCTAAGTTTAAAAATACTGAAAAATGGTGGCTTCGTCAAGCGTTTGAAGGCTTAGATTTGCTTCCAACCGAAGTACTATGGAGACAAAAAGAAGCGTTTTCTGATGGAATAAGTTCAAAGAAAAAGTCTTGGTTTGATGTGCTTCAAGGTTATATTGAAACACAATATAATGATGATCTAGAATCTATTGAACATGAATTTGTAAATCCAGCAATGACAACAGAAGCGAAATTTTATAGAAAAATATTTTTGGATAAATTTGGATTAACTAAAGATGAAATTATTCCAAATTATTGGCAACCAAAATGGAATCAAAATGGTGAAGTAACAGAATACGTTGACCCATCTGCTAGAGTACTAAATGTATATCAAAACAATTAATTTATTATAACCCCTTTTGTATTTAAAAAAATATTATCATAATACTACAAGTTTTAACATCCTTATTAACTGATGCTTTAATGTATATCATCAATTACCATTCATTATACGTGTAATATCCCGCACCACCTTCACCTCTATCCTGGTCGGTACCCTTTACCATCTTCCACCTATCTTCCATATCTGCCTGCATTGTCTCCGTTTCATCAACTTTTGTTTGTATTACACGTTCCTGTGCCACACTCGCAGCATCCATCCCCTGTAATTCTCTGTTGTGTAGATGAAAATCATCTAATTCCTTTCTCGCTTGTGTATATTCATATTTTGCAGCAGCTAAATTCTGATATATTTCATCTTTTTCTTGGCGTGTGTACAACTTTAATCTATGTCTTTCACTTCCAGTAAGTTTGTCAAGACAAGAAAAGAAAACGGGAGTATCGTTTATATTATTTATATCATTCCATTTTAAGGAAGTTGGTGTTTCTATAGTTTCTATTACCCTTACACCACGATATCTGGGACCATCACCATCTTCTCCTATCCATTTTGGATCCTGATTATATTCGTCATCGAAATAATCAGGTTCCAAACTGTATTTACTTTGTATTATTCGATATAAAGGTGTTTTTTGTACGTATCCAGGTATTTCTTGTATACCTAGTTTTCTTAATGAAGGAATACCTGATTCTAACATTTTTTCTACTCTACTTACAAATTCTGGATGATGTCTAATAAAAAGAGTATTTACATAATCAGGCTCACCGCTTTCGGTTAGCAATATATGCGGAACACCTATTTCATTTAATTCTTTATATATAGAAATAGGTACAAGTTTGTTAAATGATTCATTATAAGAATTTCCTAAATTATAATCATAATTTACACCAATAACACATTTATTTAATAAATTTGGTAATACTGGTTCAAATGTATAAGTCTTACCTATTTGTTCTTCTGATATAATCAATCCAGTATTTAATCTATAATTAGGACTTGCTAATACTTTATCAAATTTATAATCGTTTTTTATTATTCCAATTATTTCACCATCTATATTATAAAGTGTTTTTCCTATTTTACTTACAAACCATTTTGTTCCTTCGTCCGTTTTTTCAGATGTTTCTTTATTAGATAACTCCCACTGTCTATCAGTCTCTTTAATAATTTCTCCCCTTATTTCACCATCTGGACCAACAACAGTATCACCTATTTTAGCACCACCTTTCATATTTAGTTTATTTATAATAGTTAAATATTTATTTTTATATTTTAAATATTTATTTTTAAAATCCATATATATATATATATATAGATATTATTCTAATTCTTCATATTTAATTTTTTTAATTTCTTTATCAGATTTACATAATTTACAACATTTGTTAACACTTGTTACAAATATAATTGATAACATATTTATTACTAATATCCACCCAATAGCAGTTGCCTCATCATTAATGATTATTTTATTTGTTAATAATTTATAAAATATGTAACAATTTACACTAATTCCCGTAAATATAAATCCAACACGCCATACACTAAAATTAAAAGATGGTTTATCGTGATCACTACAGCATAATAATAATCCTGTCCATAAATATGTTAATAAGAAATATCCAAACATTAATAATAAATGTACTGTTGAAAATATTACTAATTCTAAGTATGTTCTTTCTTCACGGTTATGTTCTAATTTTTTAAAAGATATGGTTTTATATTCTTTCATAAATAATACAAAAGTGAAAAAAAGTGTTAAAGTTGTTGATATTGTTCCAAATATAATAGGTAATTTGTATAACATTACCTAACAATATTAATATTTGTTTAATTATAATTATATAAATAAATATATATATAATATTAAATAAAGATTTGGTGATAATCACACATATTTACATCATTGAATATTTTAAATCTTAAGGATTAGATAGCGTTAATTGATTATAATTTTCTAAATAAACTATCTTTCAAAATCGAGAATAGAATAATAATTTACATCCGTTTTTACATAGTCATTAAAATATATCTTACGAAGTGAACAAAAACCCGATAACTGACCATATTCTAAATTCATTGCTCCTTTTAATACTTTTTTTAATAATTCCATTCTATTATTATGTGATGGATTATGTTTGGTTTTACCAACTTTATATTCGTCTGGATTATATCTAATAAATATAGTAGCTTGTCCAAATGATTGTGATATGTTAACCATTCGTGTACATTCACAAGTTTCATTATTTCCCATATGTTGGTCTTCATCTACTTCTAATACAATAAAATGGGTTTTATTTGTTGATTCAAATACAAAGTCTGGACGCTCATTTCCACATTTTCCATCATCTAATCTTTTATCATATGATACAATATTAAAATCCATCGCATCTAAACTTATTTTAACTCTTCTTTGTTTTGCTAATCTTCTTTTATTAAATTCATTAGGATTACAATATTCACATAATTTTTCCTTATCTAAAATATTAAGTATATCGCATTTTACACATTTTCTTTCAACCAAATTGATATGACAGTCTTCTTTATGGTTTTCACATGCGGATGCTTTACCTATTCCATAAATTGCGATTTCCTTACACGATTTATGTAAACATGTTTTATTCGGATTTGACATCATTTCTTCCTTTTTATGACCTGAACAATATTCTGCTTTTTTTCCTGGTAATCCAAAAGTAGGTTGTGTCTTACAACCATTTTCTTTACAAGTTTTATTTTTTAAATCTTCCATACCATCAAGAGAATGTTCTTTACAATATTCTGCTTTTTTTCCTGGTAATCCAAAATTAGGTCTAGTCTTACAACCATTTTCTTTACAAGTTTTATCTTTAACATTTTCCATACCATCAAGAGAATGTTCTTTACAATATTCTGCTTTTTTTCCTGGTAATCCAAAATTAGGTCTAGTCTTACAACCATTTTCTTTACATTTTTTAACTGTTACACAATCCATACCATCAAGAGAATGTTCTTTACAATATTCTGCTTTTTTTCCTGGTAATCCAAAAGTAGGTATAGTCTTACAACCATTTTCTTTACATTTTTTAACTGTTACACAATCCATACCATCAAGAGAATGTTCTTTACAATATTCTGCTTTTTTTCCTGGTAATCCAAAATTAGGTTGTGTCTTACAACCATTTTCTTTACAAGTTTTAGGCATAATTAATTTCTAATTATATTTATATTATTAATAATATAAATCAATTTTTAAAAAAAGTATTAAAGTTGTTGATATTGTTTCAAATACTATATAAATATTTGTTTAATTAAAATTATATAAATATATATATATATATAATATTAAATGTCAAATAATAAAGATTCTATTTTATCTAAATCTTTTGATAAAGCTATTAATGGTGGATTAGCAGGTGCTTCAGCAATGGTAGTACAAGTTAGTACTTTGATGTGGTTGAGAACTACAATGAATTATCAATATCGACATGGTATATCTATGAAAGAAACAATTAGTAAACTGTATAAAGAAGGAGGAGTTAGAAGATTTTATCGAGGAATAGCACCAGCATTAATTCAAGGTCCAATGTCAAGATTTGGCGATACAGCTATTAATACTGGAGTATTACATTATTGTAATAACCACGAAGATTTAAGAGAATTACCTATATTTGTTAAAACTAGTTTTGCTTCTTTTGGTGCAGCAGGTTACAGAATATTTACAATGCCAATTGATACTTGTAAAACTATTTTACAAGTTGAAGGTAAAAACGGTTTATCTGTGTTAAAAAATAAAATAAATAAAGGAGGTGTGCCTGTATTATATCATGGAGCAATGGGTTCAATAGGTGCTACATATGTTGGTCACTTTCCTTGGTTTGCTACATATAATTATTTAAATGAATATTTACCAAATTATGACACACCAATAAAATCTTATGCTAGAAATGGTTTAATTGGTTTTAGTGCTAGTATTATCAGTGATACTTGTTCCAATAGTATTCGTGTTGTAAAAACTTATAAACAAACATCACCACAAAGTATTAGTTATACTAATATTGTTAAAACAATTATTAAAAATGATGGTTTACAAAGTTTATTTACAAGAGGATTGGAAACAAGGATTTTAGCAAATGGATTACAGGGATTATTATTTTCTGTTTTATGGAAATATTTCCAAAATAATCATTTTTAAAATCTACTATTATGTATTAAATGAACAAAATTTCTAGTATAAAGTTAAATATATTAGAATTATGGAAAGATAAATTGTATTTATTTTTTAAAAACTTAAATTTAAAAAATAATATTTTTATAAACTTTGATAGTATTTTTGATGGTAAAAATATTATTATAAATGTTAATGAAAAAAAGTTTAATGATTATAACTGTAAGAAAAGAAATAAATGTCCTACATGGAATGATTTGGAGTGTAATGAAGAAATAAAATTATCTAATTTGTTAACAATAAAAACAAATTGTACTTTTAATAATGCTAATGAATTAACAACCAGAAAAGATAGAAATATTGCTAGTTACTATAATGTTTTTGTAAAAGATATTAGTAAAAATTTATATGATTATATTAAAAAGATTCAAAATGGTTATATATCAAAAGAAGACAATACTAAATTATTTTCTTATTTATTTAGTATTCTATTAAAATTAAGAAGTAATAAAGATTTAAAATGCTATTGTAAAATGAATGTTGATAATCACAATGAAGATGTTAATATATTACATTTTAAATTTATGGCTCCATCTTGTAGTATAGATAGTTATAAAAGAAAATATTTAAAATATAAAAAAAAATATTTAGAATTAAAAAAGATTGAATAAAGTATATTTTACTTATTTATAAATAGATCATAATGTCTATTAAATGGAACACACATGTAAAATTAATTTGTAAACCTGAACAATCGGGCAAAACATTCCTTATGATACAAAATATAGTAAAAGATTTATCTCCCGAAGAGAAAAATCTTTTAATTATTCAAGATTTTATAAATAATATAAATAATGAAGATGATAGTAAAAAAAAAATTATAAATATAATATTCTGTGATAATAATTTATTACTCACACAACAAACAAGTAATAGAGTTGATAGTGGATTAAACTGTTTTAGAAAAGATACGGTTTCTAATGAAATGTATTTGGAATTTTCTTCTCATAGTAGAACCGAATATAGCAAACGCGCTGAAGTTTTTGAAGCAATATTAACAAAAGAAATTCATAACATTATATGTTGTACTAATAAACAAAGAATACGCGATGTAAAACAAATTATCATAAGTATGAATAAAATGATAGAAAAAGATGTTATTAAAAAAAAATATAAATTTAAAATTTGGCTCGACGAAGCAGATAAATTTATAAGGTATATTGATATTTATAATAATTTAATAGAAAGGTACGAAAATGTATTTTTGTATTGTTTAACAGCTACTCCCGATACCTTATTTAAACAATATAATGAAATAAATGTTTATCCACTTGAATACACAGTTACTGAAGACTATCATGGATGGGATGATAATCATATTATTATAGAAGAAGATCACAAATATGACAATTTTATAAAAAATGTATTGAAAAAAAATAAAGAAAAAATTGTTAAAAAATCAAAATGGTTTATTCCTGGTTTATCAATTAAAAAATCTCATACATCTATTAAAGATATTTGTATTAAAAATAATATGGTAGTTTGTATTGTTAATGGAGATGGTATTAAAATTTATTATCCTAATAATAATTGTAAAGAATATAAAAAAGATATAGAATTTGGGATTAAAATTAAACAAATTTATAAAGAAAATAAATTACATGAATATCCTTTTGTAATTACAGGATATATATGTATAAGTCGAGGTATTACTATTAATTCTTCTGATTTTTTAATGGATTATGCTATTTTATCACAATCATCAAGTAGAAGTGAAACATCACAGATAGCAGGAAGATTAAAAGGAAATATGAAAAAATTTAAAAATTATAAACAACCGACTATCTTTACAACAGAAAAATTTGATAATATTGCTAGAGAGTTTGAAAAGAAATCTAGAAATCTAGCAAAGTTAGCATTTTTTAGAGAACGTGAAGGAAGAACAACAATTATAGAAAAAACCGATTTTCACACGTGTGGAGAAAAATATGAATATATTAGACATTATAAATTATGTAAATCATTTACCGAGGCAATTAAGGTTTTACAGAGTGTACAAGATGAATTAAATTTTCCAGGAGAAAAAGAAATAAAAATTAATAAAAATATAGATAGTAATGCTCTTCATCCAACAGAAGGAGGATATACTGTTACATCAAAATTATTAAAAGAAGGTAAAACTATAAACGATTTTACTGATGAAGACAGATTGACATTGGAAGAAGCAAATAAAATAAGTAATTCTAGATGTATATCTAAGACTGGTAAAGGAAGCAGGTATTTAATTTTACCAGTATATGAAAATATTAATTCATTACCAAAAGATGTAAAGTTTCAAGTTAGATATTTAAAAGTTGACAAATAAAAATTATTCTATTTCATAAACATAATATTCACCAAAAGTATCAATAAAAATTAAATTAAATAGATCTAATTCCTTTTTTACAATTAAAATACCAGTAAAATATTTTAATATTAATTTTAATTCATTTATTGAATTTTGAAAATCATTAAAATATAAAATCATATTAAAAGTAGTAAAATATTTAAAATTATTTGGTTCTAAATATATTTTATATGATTTAGATAAATCATATATTTGATTATTAGGAAAGTATTTTCCTATATCTTTTATGGTAATTGTAAATTGTAAATCATCTATAAAACATATTTTTAAATTTTCAATATCATAATACAAATTTAAATTTTCTAAATCTTTGAAATTATAATTTTTCATACTACTAATAATTACATTTTTAATTTATAAAAATTGATTTATAGTTAAACTTGTAATTAATCTTAATATAGAAATGAATAATTTAGTCAAACATACTAATTCATTAAATATTAATAATATAATACAAACAATACAAAAAAAAGCGTATGAAGAGTTTGTTAAAAATGATATATTTAATAAATGTAAAACAAGAAAAGGACAAACACAAAATGCCGAAAGAGAATATATTCCTGTTCTAACAAAAGTTCTTGATGATTTAAATTTAGAATATGTTCAAGCATCTTCTCAAAGACCAAAAGATATTAGAATTAAAAATCCACCAATATATTTGGAAGCTAAAAAGACAGATAAAACAACTATTATTCTAAATGATACATTACCATCAAAAGATACATATTATTTGTATATTTTAACTGGTACTAAAAAATATAAACCACAATTAAAAATTATTAACGGACAAGAGTTTATTAAAAATAATGAATGGTATTTAAATTATTTAGAAGAGATTAAAAAAATTAAGGATAAATATTGCCGTGGAGAAAATAAATTATGTAAAACAACAGCATTAAAAGCGTATATTCGTCCTAATTTTTCAGTAGACTTGACACATTTTAATTTATTAACTTATTAATAACTTGTTCTATTAATGGTGGTGGTACAGCATTTCCTATTTGAATAATTTGTTTGGTTGTATTACCAGCTAATTTATAATCACTCGGAAAGCCTTGTATTTGTTTTAACTCATCTGGTAGTAGACATCGTAAATAGTATCCATTTTTATTTCTAAGTGGTACAAATAAACGTGGTTGTCTAGCATAGGTACAAATAATTGTTTTTGCTGGATTTCTAATGTCAATAATTTCACCGTGAATACTAGAATCACGTTTACTAAATGATAATCGTCGTGAATATGTTTTGTCTTTGTAGGTATAATCTTTGTCTTTCGCTAGTAGTTTTAGATTAGGGTGAGGATTATTTTCATCTTCTTCATTAAACATATCAGTTAGAATACATTCTTCTGGTATTGTTGTCATATCAAAATCATCTTTATTTATTTTAATAGCACCGTTCATATCAAATTTTACAATGTCAATTAATGTTAATGGTAAAGGTGTTTCAAGTGGAAAGATAAATTCCTTACAGTTTTTTGATTTGTCAAGTATTCCTACAATAATTAATCGTTCTCTTTTTTGTGGAATACCGTAGTGATGTGCTTTCATCACTTTATAACTAATTTTATAATTGAGTTTTTCAAATTCACTTTTAATTACATCAATATAATTTTCACCATCTGCTGTTTTACGAGATACTAAACCTTTTACATTTTCACCTATAATATATTTAGGTTTTACTAATTTACATACTCTTAAAAAATCTCTAAACAAAGTATTGCGTGGATCATCTGGTAATTTTTTACCAGCATTTGAAAAACCTTGACACGGAAATCCAGCAAATACCAAGTCTATATTCTTATGTTTTTTCTTTACTTTTAAAATTTCTTCATCTGTTGTTTTTGTTATATCACCATTACCAAGTAATTGACAATTCTCAAAATTTAAATCATGAGATTCACAAAAAACTTTTTCTTTTTCAGAATAAGCGACTAAATCTATATTACATTTTTTAATTGCTAAAGAGTCACCGCCCATTCCAGAAAATAAACTAATTGCTTTCATTTATATAAAATAATAATTATTATTTTATATGAATTAATCAATTTTTTAATTATGACTATATAAATGATTAATATTAGTTTCATAACCGTAAAGATAATTTGTTAAATTACTTTGTAGGTCATTTTTATTTGGCATAAAGAAAAATATATATTCAACTAATTCCATAGGCAAATAATTGTTAACTTGTTTAAATGTATTAAACAATTCTATGATTGTAGTAAAATAATATTGAATATCACTCGGATATACATAATTATTAACTCCAGTATTAGTACATTTTAATAGTTTACAAGAATGTTTATGTTTTTTTAATCCAATTTCTAAATCAAATTGATGAGTTAATGGTAATATTTTCAATAATTCATTAACTGCGCGATAATTTATCATATAAAATGATGTATTTGTAAAATGGGATTTCATAAAATAAACATCTTCTTCGCCATAAAGATAATCATTGGAAGATAATGAATTTAATGTAATAAAACAGGGAGTTTTTTTTTTCATTATTGACTTACATTTAGAAAGTGTATATTTTAATTTATCTATATCGCTAATTTTAATATCATCTTCGCATATAATAGCATAATCATAATTCTTTTTTAATATATCTTTCCAACAATCAATATGTGATATAGCACAAGCAACTGCTCCCCATGTAGGTAATATATTTAAACTAGTTAAATTCTTTTCAATATTATTCTCTGCTTTTTGTGTTATATATTTAAATCTTTCTTTTTTTGCTTGCTCTTTTGTTGTTGCGTTATGAATGATGATATTATTAAATAAATAAAGTTTCTGTAATTCATTTAATGTAGAAAATAATCTTTTTTTCCTATGTTTTAAATTAATTATATAAATAGGAATATCCATTAATTTAATGTGTATTTTATATTTAAATATTTATAATAATTAATAATAAATATTTGTTCTATTAATATCAAAAGTTAATAATGGATATTTTATTTTATCTGATAAATCTCTCACAAATTGTCTAACGTAAAATCCAGAAGATACATCTATTTGAACTGGAATAGATATTAAATTATCTATTTCTGTTTCCTTCCATTGATTTATAATAAATTCTTGATTAAAGTCCTTTTTTTTATTAATTGAATCAATTTGTGAAATTATTTTATTTCTCCAATCATCATATTTATATTTTTTTTCTTTTCCTATTACTAATTTATAAATCTCAACAGGGTGAGAAGGCAAAGTTACATGTATATTATTTTTTTTATAATACCAAAGTGGTTTTCCATCAACAGGTTTAGAACTAAACTGATGAAAGTTTTGTGAAAAACTCATTTTATTATATACCTTTAGTAATTCAAGTAGATATGTTTTTGTAAATATATCTACATTATCATTTTTATATTGTTCTATTATACCAAGTGGATCATCAGAATCTGTTTGAATATTAAATATGATTTCAAATTGATACTGTTTTGGACTATTAAGATAATTATTTATTTGTTTACATTCATCTCCAACTAATAAAAGTAGTTTACCGCGTGCCATTGGGTCTAACCTTCCACAAAAACATAGTTTTTTTATCCCTCGTTCTTTTTTAAGTTTATTAATATGGTCATTAATAGTACATCCTGATGGTTTTTTTGTAATTATCATTAGTATTATTATTATTATAACTATATCTATTTAATATCAATATTTATTTAAAAATTGATATTAAGATTTAATATTATATAATATTAATACTTAATGGGAAAAATATTAGTAATTGTTGAGTCCCCCGGTAAATTAAACAAAATCGGAGAAATTTTAGGAAAAAATTTTATTACTGCAGCTTCGTATGGACATTGTCGAGATTTAGATTCTAAAACTTTATCTATTGATGTTTCTAATAATTATAAACCTAATTATATTACTATACCTGATAAAGTATCTATTGTAAAAAAACTAAGATTTCTTGCAAAAAGTGCAGATGAAGTTATTTTAGCTGCTGATGAAGATAGAGAAGGCGAAATGATTGCGTCTAGTTTACGCGATGTATTAAAACTCAAAGACCCTAAAAGGATTGTTTTTCACGAAATTACACAAAAAGCCATTACCGATGCTATTAATAATCCTACAGTAATTGATGAAAATATGGTTATGGCACAACAAACAAGAAGATTATTAGATAGATTAGTTGGATATAAGATAAGTCCATTACTATGGAAAACAATGCAAGGTCAATTATCAGCTGGAAGAGTACAATCGGTTGTTGTTAAGATTGTAATTGATAAAGAAAATGATATTAAAGATTCTGTATCAAATCCATATTTTAAATCAACTGGTATATTTAAACATAACAAAAATAAATTAAATACAACATTAATGTTGGATAAAAATGTTTACAAGTTTGAAAAAAAAGAAAATGTTGTAGAATTTTTAAATAGATTCCACCCAAAGATAAAATGTATTGTAACTGATGTTAATTTTAAAGAATCATTAAAGAAACCACCCGCACCTTTTATTACTTCTACGTTACAACAAGATGCTTCATCAAGATTAGGATTTAATTCTAAACATACTATGTTTGTAGCACAAAAACTATATGAAGCTGGTATGATTACATATATGAGAACTGATAGTGTTAACTTGTCAAATGATGCTTTAACAGGTTGTAAAAATTATATTGAAAAAACATATGGCGAAAATTATTATAAATATCGTGTATATACAAAAAAAGGTAAAAACGCACAAGAAGCACACGAAGCGATTAGACCAACTAAATTAGATGTAGATACATTTACAAAAATAGGAACCGACGGACAAAGACTCTATTCTCTTATTTGGAAAAGAACAATTGCTTGTCAAATGGCTGACGCTCAATTAAAAATACAAACTGTTAAAATAGATATATTAGATAACAATAAAAGTATACTAATTATAAATAATAATAATATTTATTATGTAAATACTTATGAAACAATTGTATTTGATGGTTTTTTGGTTCTTTATAATAATCACGAAAGTGATAATGAAAGTGGTCAAATAGAGATTCTAAAGAATGATATTATTGAATTTAATTCAATAAAAGTTACAGAAGAATATACAAAACCACCAATGAGATATAATGAACCTAGTTTAATTAAAAATTTAGAAAAAAACGGTATAGGTAGACCATCTACGTATGCTTCTATAATGTCAAAGATAACAGAACGTAATTATGTAGAGATTAAAGATGTACCTGGCGTTAAGAAGAATTCTGAACAATTTACTATTGATAAAAAAAGTATAAAAACAGACAAAAAATATACACAATCAACAAAAGAAATTGTAATAGGTAAAGAAAATAAGAAATTAGTTCCAACCGAAATTGGTTATAATGTAAATAATTTTTTGGTAACAAATTTTGCACCTATAATGGAAATTGATTTTACGGTTAAATTAGAAAAATTACTAGATAAAGTTGCAAAAGGAAAAGTGAAATGGTATAATGTATTAGACGAATATTATAAAAAATTTAATCCCATGGTTGAAAAATTGAATGCAGAAACAAAACATATTACTAATTTAACAAAAAATGATATATTAGTTGGTAAACATCCAGATAATAACAATGAAATATATTCAACAATAGGTAAATATGGATTATGTATTAAGATTATGGATAAAGACAAGTGGAGATATGCTCCTGTAAAAGAAGTAGGACAAGATGACATAACTTTAGAACTAGCTGTTAAATTATTAGAATATCCTAAATTAGTTGGTAAAATTGGAAATGAAACTATTACATTAAATAAAGGTAAATTTGGACTATATTTCACAAAAGGAAATATGAAAGCGTCGGTTAAAGATCAAGATCGATCTATGGATTTATCATATGCCAAACATTTGTTTACAGGTAATGATCCATATGCTATAAAAACATTTAAAATAGACGATAAAGTAATCAATTTAAAAAATGGACCTTATGGTTATTATTTACAAGTAAAATCTAATAATAAAAAACCAAAGAATATGGCATTAAATAAAGAATTAGATATTAATAAAGTAGATATTGAGTTAATTAAAAAATTAGTAAAATAATTTATATTTCTATATATATATATATATTAAAATGTTTTTAATTTTTTACTTTATAATAACAATAGTTTTACTAAGTCTATTTATTTTCAAAGAACATTATAAAATAGATACATTTACTAATAATATTAAAATAATTAATTATAATAATAATATTAAAGAAGATATAAGATTTGCTTTTATAACAACATCATATAATACACATCAATTTATTACAAAAAATTTAGACACAATTAGAAAACAATTATATAAAAATTTTATTATATTTTATGTAAATGATTGTTCAACTGATAAGTCTTTACAAATTTTAAATAATTATAAAAAAACATATCAAACTTTTAATATTCATTTAATTAATAATAAAAAACGTATGGGACCAGCATATTCACGATATATTGCTTATCAACATACTTTAGATACAGACATATGTGTATTTTTAGATGGTGATGATTTTTTATATAATAATAAGGTATTACATATTTTATATGATTGTTATAAAAAATATGATATTTATGCCACTTTTGGTTCTTATTACGATTATAGAAATAAAGTAATAACATATAATAAATATAATAATGAATTAAGATTTAATCAAAATATGATAAGAAGTAATAAAAATATTTATTATCCTCATTTAAGAACGGCTGTTGCTAAGTATGTTAAAATGATCCCAGAGAGTTATCTTAAATTTAATAATCAAGAATGGTTTTTATTTTGTTCTGATGTTGCTTTATTTATGCCATTATTAGAATTAATAAACAATAAATTTATTTATATTAAAAATAAATTAATGTTATATAATAGATATAACAGTGAAAATAATATTTTAGACGGTTTTAAGGCTCAAAATGAAGATAATAAAATTAAAAGAAATCAATATAAACATTACATTTATTCTCAAAAGAAATTATTATCTTTAGTTTAATTATATTATTAAACACATTTATTACATAAGACATTAAATATACATTTGTATTATATTGTATTATAAAAGTATTCTAAAATATTTCTAACTTTTATTAATATGATTAATTTTTATAATATAACAATATTAATATTTCTTCTTATATTTTATTTTGTGACAAAAAAAAATAATATTGAAAGATTCACTTTTGATAAAATACCACTATGGACATTTTATGATAATATAGATAATAGTAAACCTTATTTAGATTTATGTTTAGATACTATATATAAATATAATAACGAGGATTACGATATAATAGTCTTAAATAATAATTCTTATAGAAAATATATTCCAGAATTTAAAAATGATTTTATTATGAATGAAAAAAATAAATTAGATTATATTAAAATTAAATTATTACACGAATATGGTGGTATGTGGATTGATATTAATTCAGTTGTATTAAAAAATTTTAAAATATATACTGATAAATTAATTTTATATGATTTTGTTGGGTTTGGTTGTAAAAATCCATATTGTAATAATTTAAATTATTATTCTAAACCTACTTTACAAATTTTTGCGTGTCGAAAAAATAGTAAATTATTAAATGAAACTTTACAAAATATTGATAAAAAATTACAAATTAAGACAAATAGTACACAAAATAATTTTATACTAGACCAACTATGGAATTCTCTAGATCTATTAATTAATCAGGAATATACTTATTATCATTTTGATCCAGTATATTTAGGATTGATTGATATTGATAACAATTATATATCAATTGATAAATTAATAAGTAATAAAGAACTTAATTATGATGATGAAAATAATATTAATTTAATACAGTTACCTAAATCACTACAAGCCATTAATAAATATAGTTTTTTTGATTTTAATATTAATAAAATATTAAGTAGTGATAATAATATTAGTCGTTTTTTTAGAAAAAGTTTATATCCGGAACATCCTAATCCAAATTTACCTGTAGTTTTTAATGAAAATATAGATATATATGTTTTATATATTCCAAAAAGAGAAGTATATATTAAAGAAACAATAAATAAACTATTTTTAAATCCTAAATATTTTAAAGGATATTATAAATATGATTTAAATGAAGAAGAATTAATTAAAAATAATTTTATCACAGAAAAATGGACCAAAGAACCAAATTTTAATTTTGGTAGAGTCGCGTGTCATATGGGTCATATTAATATTTTAAAAGAATTTTTAAATAGTAATAAAAGATATGCTTTGATTTTTGAAGATGATATATATATTGATTATTCAATATTAGATAAAATTAGAAAAAATATAACAGAAATATTTAATAATATTCCTCAAGATGCTAATATAGTATACTTTTCATTCTGTTGGGAACATTGTGCAAAAACTCAACAATATAATAAATATTTTAATAAATCATTTAGACCATATTGTAGACATTGTTATTTAGTATCACGAGTAGGTGCCAGAATAATTGTTACAAGTTCAACACCAATGGATAAACCGGGTGATAATATTATTGGTAATTTAATTAAAAATAAACACTTAATTTCTTATAATGTTAGACCTGAATTTCTATCAATAGAACAAAACAGACAAATATTAAAAAGTAATCTTAAAAATGATAGAATTTATAATATTTGTATTTAAATTATAAAAAATAAATATAGTTTATTATAATAATGAATAATAAAAATGTTCAATACATGAATGGTGGGAAATATTCAAGTGATAGCAGTGAAGATGATAGTTACGATGATAGTGATGATGATAGTTATGATGATAGCGATGATGATAGTTATGATGATAGTTATACTGAAAGTTCAACCACAACAGAGTCTGAAGATATAAATTTACGTGATGACATTTATAAAAAACAATCACAAGCGGATAAAAGTCAAAAAGAAAAGACTGAATATGAAAAATGGTTAGAAATGGGAAATATTGGTACCGAAAAAGATTTCTTAAATTCAAAAAATAATAATTATTCAAAAACTAATGTTATTTTAACTAACCAACAAATATCCGAAAAACTAAACGAGTCAAATATATCTATATTTAATTCACATAAATTTAATTCTGAAATGATTGACATTTTAATTAAAAAAGTAAATAAAGACGGAGAAGGATTAAATATTGGTATTTTTATAACACCCACATATTTTAATATTTTTAAAAAATATGCGAAATTTAAAAATATATATGGAACACATATTACAATTTTAAATAATCCTATCAAAAAAATGATTTTAGATTTTATTAATATGGTTGGAGTACCAGGTACAGAAATAGTGATGAAAATAAAATATATGTTAGTTGATAATAATTCTCAATTATTATATATTAATTTTGATGGACCTATTACTAATTTCACAGGTAATAATTTATATTCAATAATATTATCAAAAGAGAATATAAATATTAAAAATCCAAAAATTTCTAATAATAATTCAGAAATGATAGGACCACTAGATATTAAATTAGTTGGAACAGTACAATTATTTAAATAAGATGGTCGGTTAAATCAGAAAAAAAACTTTTATATTTAATTATTATATTTTTAAAAATATCATTTACTGAAATATCTTTATATAAATTATTATAAATTATATCATAATTTTCTAATGTACTTTTACAAGTATTTAAATAATTATTATCACCAGTAAAAATTATAAATTTATTTAAACTAATTAATTTATGATTATTACATTTTTGACTAATTACTATTATTTTATGAGCTATTGCTTCATATATTCTAAATAATTCACAAATTTTATAATGTTTTCCTGCGTGAATGTTTAATAATATTTTACTTTCACTAAATAAAATTCTTCTTTTGTCAGCAAAATATCCTGAAAAACTTTTGATATCTAAATATTTTAAATATTTTTTTAAAAAAGTATGCCTGTAAGAAATGTGATTAAATAAAGAAATATAAGAAATCGTTTTTTCTTTTGTTATGATTAAATTTTCATTTAAACACGGTTCTAATATAATAACATTTTCAATAAAATACTTTTTTCTCCATAATTCTTTATTTTCATAACTATAATCTATTAACGATATATTATGTTTACTTGTAAATTTAACTGTTTTTAATAAATAATCTTGTATATTTTTAGTTAATTCACAATTATCAATATCATCAACAAGTACACTTAATTGTTCAACATTTAAAAAATATAGTTTTATTGATTTATTTTTAACAATATTAATATCAGTATCATTTAAAAATGATTTATATAAAATAATAATATTATTTTCTGTAATATTAATTTTTTCTAATAATGTTTTACAGTTTACTTTAATATAATTATGATTACATTTATTAATAATATATTCAATAAATTTAAAATAGTAATCAATCATATATTCTAAATCATCATCAGTAATAACAAAATAATAATTTATTTTTTTATTATCTTTTACTATTATTTTATTTAGTTTAAATGTAACTGTCTCTGTTTCATATATTGTATAGTCTATATTATTTACATTAATTTTTAAATTTTTTAAAATATTTTCACAAGGATCTTTTCCGAAAGTGTTATTTGAAACTATAAATGTAAACTCATTATTATTTATTAAATTTTTAATAATATCTAAAACATTAATTTTATTTTCATATCTTCCATAAAGAGCAGAACTTATCTCATTGACATTATCTAGTTCAATAATTGTCATTATATATTTATAAATTTTTAATATTTATATATAAATATTGAAAATTATATTATTTTATTAATATATATTAAATATATAATGGCAATCAATACAGAATCTAATTTTTCGAAATATAATTTGACTGGGGACTATGTAGTAAATAATTCAGATACGTGGGTTTTTGATGTTAGCGTTTTTCATAATGAAAAATTAATTTATGTTATAGGATTTTCTCCAAAACAAACAGATGGTGCTGTTTTTTCTCAACTGGGTACACAAGAAAAAAAATATTGTAATGATTTAGAATATATTAAAAGAGAAGCAAAACTGTTTGTTATAATTCTTGGTATATTTCCTATTGAAATTAATAAATAGTTTAACTACGATGAGTTTAATAAAATTATAGAACAAAATAAGTTGTGTCGGCATTCACGAGACAATTACATTTTTATACAGGTATAACTAATATTATAAATAATTAATTTTAAGAAATAATATAATTTTCATTTAAACATAGATCTTTAACATTAAAATCTTTTGGTCCATTTTTACCAAACCAATTACGAGGAATATAAATTTCTTCTGCATCACTAAAGTAAGAACCAAATAATGAAAAAGTAGAATTAGCACATATTATTTTGTCACATATAGATATTAAAAATAGATGTAGTTCAGGGTGATTTTGTAAATATTTATATTTTTCTGGTATATATTTATTAATAATATTTTTAATTGTAATTGTATAAATATTACCATAATTTTTAACAGCATGTTTCTCATCATCTGTAAATAATATTAAATTACTATTTTCCAAATCGAATTTTTCTATTATATTGATATAATATTTTTTATCCAAATTAAAATGATAATTATTACTTGTTAAATAATCTGTTCCTCTTATATGTATTGCTATATTTTTTTTGTTATTTTTTTTACGATAATTATTTAATATTATTTTTGCGACATCTAGTATTTTTAAATTTAATTTTTTCATTATTCTTGTGTAAAAATGTTTAAAATATTTGATTGACTGAAAATATCCGTCAATATATACATTAGTATTTATTGGTATTTCATCCAAATAATTTACATAAGATACCGTATCTTCTATTATTTTATGATTATTTATATTATTATAATTATTTGATATTCTAAATATATTATCAAATATTCTATAATAAAAAATTTGTTCTCTGGTGTTTTGTTGATTATGAATAATACATAGTTCTAAATTATATCGTAAAGCTATTGTATACCCAAAAAATATTTGAAATAAAATATTACCTAAACCCCCACGGATATGTACAAGTATTTTATTTTGTTTAGTATTATTCCTCACTATATTATGAGGTTTATCTAAAGCAATTATTTTATGTTGGTCTTTTATATTTTCATTATTACTTTCTGGACAACAATAAGTTGCTTTTAAAATTTTAAACTTATTGTAATTATCTAAAAAATATTTATTAAGATGAGATTCGTCGTGCCACACTGCTATAATATTATGACTCTTATCAATTAATATATTTTTATTTATTTCTTTTGCCATTTTTATAAAATAATGTGTTATACCTCCATTAAATCCTCCTGCTATATAACAATTTTTATATTTTTTACTATCAATATAAGCTGTTGATTTTTTATTTTTTTCGGGTGTTCCGTTTTTATTTTTATCTATATATCCAGGATGTTGAGTACCTATTAATATATTATCTTTTGTGGGTAATATTTCATCACCAATTTTATTTATTACTTTCATATCAACATCAATATAATAAATTACATCACATAACAATTCTATTTCAATATCGAAATCTAATAAATATTGATACCTATATAATGTATCTAATGGAAAACCCTTTTTATCAATAACATTAATTAAATTATTTACATTATATATTTTACAAATTTTAGCAATTTCTTTTTTATTATCAGTTGATATAAAATAATGTTTTGAATAATTAACTAAAAAATTTTTTTCAATTGAATCAATTAAATTTTTAAAATATTGTACATAATTTCCCGTACATATACAAAATATACCAATCCTTTTTTTATCATCAGATGGTTTCATTTTAAAGTCACCATCTATATTTATATTTTTTATATCTTTATTATGTTGTTCTCCTATTTGGTTACTGTGTATTCTATAATTTATTAAATTTTCATTTATAATTGTAATATTTAAATTATTATTAATTGCTCTTTTCCATAAAGATAAATCTTCAAATGGTTTATCATTCCTATAACGTAATAAATTATCATATTTATCATATCCTAACCAAAATCTTTTTGTAAAACACACACAAGAATGATTTATAATATTATTATTTTTATTCATTTCTACATTTATTAATTCTGTTTCAATATAATAATTTTTACTTTTTAAATTTAACATATCAGGTGTCCATTTTTTCATTGAATTATCTATTCCATTTTCTTCTTTAATATATGTCATTAAACTTGAACATAAATCATAACCATTATTTATACATTCTAATTGTTTTTCAATTCTATTATTCAAGTAATAATCATCTAAATTAGTATTAAAAACTACATCATAATTATGTGTTGAAAAACATTTATTTAATAAATACACCATTGCTTCTGTATGTGTTTTATAATTTTTTTTGTAGAAATAATATTTGTTTTTAAAAGTATCTAATATAGATTTATCAAAGACCGATTCATCTTCATTTCCATAATTTATTTCAAAAATATCAAAATTTGTATTACTTTGATTAATAATACTATCAACACATTTTTTAATCCATTCTTTTTTGTATAATTTATAAACATTTTTATGAAAAAATATTACTGCTAAATTTTTATTCTTATATAATATATTTTTTTTTATTTTCCATTCTACCTTTTTTTCTTTTGGTTTAGTATATTTTAATTCTTTGTAAGAAGTTTTATTTAATTTAATGTTATTTGTATATAATACATCTCCTATTGCTTTATCTTCATAAATTTCATTTTTAATATATTCTTTATTATTTAATAAAATAAATATAGCTTTTCTTGATAATAAATATCCATATCCACCTGCGGCATATGGAGCTATAAAAATATTTTCATATTCTAAAGTATTTAATGTTTTATTTGTACATTTACCAAAATGATAATCAGTTTTACAATTTTTAACGATATAATTACCATAATAATCTAAATTAAAAATATCATTATTTAAATTAATATTTAAATCATAAAAAGTATCATCTACTTTGTAAACATATGAATAATTAGTATGTTTATATATTATATCTAATGCTCGTATCATTTTTTTTGATAAATTTTCCCATATATCTTCCAATTTTAAATATATATATGGTTGTTCTAGTTTTTCTTTGTCATCTGTTGTTAATACAATATAATAATCATACTTGAATTTTTTTAGATAATTTAAAAGTTTTACATACCTTTCATTATATTTTTTTGTTGCTAATATTAAAAATACTACCTTTTTATTATTAACAATATTTATTAAATTATAATTAGATATTGCTGATTTTATATTTTTACATTTTTTGGTAATTTTTTTTACAATATTGTTATCATCGCATAAATATTCTTCAACATTTGTTTTAATTAATTTGATTTTGGTTAAATCAAATGTTTTATGAATAAAAATCCACTTTTTTCCTTTATGAAAATTTATTAAATTTATATCAAAATCATTCTTACAAATAAAAATAGTATTTTTTGTTAAATCAGTATATTCTGATAAATTATGAAAATATTCTAGTTCTTTTAGTTTTTCAATAGAATATACTTGCACTATATTATTATTTTTAAGATAAGATTTAAATTTCATATATTATAAATGAATTAAATGTTTTTAAATCCATTCGCTGATATTTTTATAAGCTTTACTATTTTTGTCTATAATAGTAGTATCATATTTAAATATATATTTAGTTAATAATGAAGCACTTAATTCGTGTAAATCATAATGATTACCATTAATATTTCCAAAAATATCAGTATATTCTTTTATATTTGCTAAATGATCAAATTTAGAATAATTAATTTTATTATTCTCAATATAATATCCAATGTAATCAACATCACCAATATCTACTGATTTATCTGTATAAATAGAAGCTAATAATATTTTTTTATTACCATTTAATATCCAATAATCACTAATACCATCTGGATTAAATCTTTTTATACTTTTTAATTTATTGTCATTAATTAAATTATTTAGTTTTTTAAAATTCCACAATTCATATAGTTTTTCAAATATTTTTGGATTTTTTTTTTGCCAAATATGTATTAATTCATGTATTAGTACTGAACCATAATATTTAAAATTTTTAAAATCATTAACATTTATATTATTTATAAAGTTTTCAGATAAACATACGATATTTTTATTTGTTTGAGGATATCCATTATCAATATGATTTTTCCATTTTAAAAATAATATATTATCAAATAAAAAATAATATTTACTATCTATTGTTTGTTTCGTTTTATTTATTAAAGATAGTATCTTTTGTTTGTCGCTATTATATATATTAATTAAATTTTTACAATAATAATTATATATACTAGTATCTTTAATATTTCTTAATTTTACATCTAAATCGTTATAGTTATAATTTATTGTTTTTAATATTTTACATATATTTTTATTTGTAGTAAAATATTTTTCTATAATTTTATCTTTTGGACTTTTATTATAGTAAAATACTGAAATTAAAACAAATAATAATATAAAATATATTATTGTCATTAATATAAATAATATATTATTTATTTATATTAAATGATAAAAAATCGATCTGAAACATATTATATATTCTTTCTTTCATTTCATCTGTATAAAAATATTTATAACAAGGTATTTTATTTTTAAAATTTTTTAATTTAATATCATAAATATTATGAGTATAATTTGATGTATCATTGTCATATATTAATTCTTGTATTCCATTTATATCATATGGTATATTATTGTCTTCTTTTATTTTATTTAATTCTTCTTTAAAATTTTCAAAATATAAAATTTCACAATTTCTATTTAACATTAATAATAATACTTTTTTATTTGACATTATAATTTCATTGTGATTGTCATACTTGTAAACGAATTCTTTAAAAGTTAGATCTTCATGTTGTTTATGTGCTATTGTTGTGCTTAATAATCTTTCGTAAGGATTTCTTACCATAATATAAATGAAATACTCATCTGATACTTTCTCAAGTAATTCAGTTGTAGTTAAACTATTTAAACATAAATTTATGTTTTCTGCCACTATTTTATGTGTTTTTCTATTTTCAATATTTATATTATTAATAATTCCTAACCAATTTATCATTGTTTTTGACCAGCATCTAGAAAAAACAATAAATACTAATTTATATTCTTCAGAATATAATATATACATTAATTAAAATTGTTTCATTAGTCTTTAATTAAATTAAAGAAATGTCCAAGTGTGTAAAATATAAAATATAAGTTTAAAAAAAATGATTTAGTAATAATCTATTTAATAATAATATATATATATGAAGTTTAATCCCAAAAAGAAACCAAATGGGCAAGTAATGATAAAAGAAAAAATAGATATATGAAGTTTAGAGGGGAAAAAGTATATTCATTATTCGGAGTAGTTGATAAAGATGCGTGGGTTGGAAATAAATTTATGAGTTTACCTAAAGCGACTAAAATCAACATTGTTATCATTTAACTAAATTAAATATTATAGCAACTATTAATTCTTTAAATTCAAAAAAAATGCTTGTAAAATAATTATTTATTAACAAAACCATTAAAATTATAATTAATTCTATTTCCATTATTTAAAAATTCTTGTTGGTTTTGGATATTATTTGAAATAGAAGTGTAGTTTCCAGTAAGTGTATCATTTGAATTATTAAGTACACTATAATTAGTTGGTTCTAATTTATTTGGTTTATAATTATTATCATCATTATTATCATCATTATTATCATCATTATTATCATCATTTATATTATCTTGATTTTTTTCACTATTACCATTTATTATTTTAGTGTATGCTAATCTTTGTAAAATTTCTGGAGAAAAATTAAACATTTCATCATAATGTTTTAATGTACTATTTTTAATTGATTTTATTGTTAATGTAAAATGAAATTTTTCGCCGTCTTCATACGCACTTAAACCTAATAAATCATATAATCCTACTGGGGATGTACCATCTTCTTTGTAAAATTTAAAATTTAATGATTTTAAATCTTTTGGTTGGTCAAATTCAATTAAACTTGGTGATGGTTTTAAAACACCTACTTTATGATTAGAAGTTAGTTTCGATGTATATGATATAGTTCCATTTGAATTTGAATTATATTTAATTCTTTCAATATCATTAATTGTTAATAATCGATAATTAAATAAATTTGTTGCTGTTTCAATTAAACCCGCACTTTTATAACTAAAAGTAACGTCTGAAATTTCAATAGATATTATATTTTTAATAGGATCAAAATAATATTCATTATTATTTACTAAATATTTAAAATCACCGTAAATTTCATCTACACCGTGTTTATTTACATCAGAAATAATTTGAGAAGAATCAATGTTAATTATATCTGTATTCATATATATTAAATTAAGATATATTTTTTTTATAAAAAAATAAATTAAAGAAAACGTATTTAATCAATTAATAGACATATCATCTAAAATATTTTTAAATATTAAAAGTAAAACAATACACATTTAATTAATTAATTCATACATTGTGTGTGATTTTCAATATTATCTAAGGTTGTTCTCAAAATACCTGTTTTTGTTCTTAATTGTTTAATATTTAAATATTCCGGATTTACTAAATATCCATTTAATATATTTTTTTGAATCAAATGACCAATCATTCTATCACCACTTGAAAACATAGGTAATGTATGTTTTATTATTTTTGTCGCTCCTTTTTTTGTTACAATATACATATGTCTACATAATGGTCTATATGCTTTACTAAATATGGTGTTAATTTTTTTAAGTTTGTCACAATATTCAAAACAATAAGACAAATATATTATTTCCGCGTCTTTGGGAATATTATTTATTATAATATTAATTTTAGTAATTAAATCATAATTTTCTATTTTTATATCATCTTCAAAAATTAATGCGTATTTTTTATTATTTTGTAAAAAGTTTTTTAAAATAGTAATATGACCTAAATGACAAGCAACTCTTGCTAATGAAAACTCTTTAATATATTTTACTTTATTGATTGTGTCCGTTATCCATTGTCGACTTATTAAATTATCTTTTACAAGTTTATTTTTAGAAAGATACTTATAATCAATACCTTTTATGAATGTTGAATTTATATTTAGTTCATTTATTATATTCTTAATATAATTGAACCGTTTATCTATATATAATACATATGATTTTATATTATTATTTAATAACTGTTTTGATTCATTATATTTTATTCTATTAATTATACATAATAAAATTATAATTATTAAAAGTATATACATTAATATAATATAGAATAAAATATAATGAATCAACACATTTATTACTGTCTATATGATCCTTTAGTAAAAAGTAGTAGGATAAACAGCTACGAGTTTATAACTTCTGTTTGTATACGGTACTTATCTGCCTTAGGACATAGACTTTTTATATTTGAGTACACTTTCTGTTCATCCTCTCTCTACAATTAAATATTTAATTAGTATATCATTTATTTATTAAAAAATTGAAATTTTGTTAATTTAGTAATAATAATTATAATTTAATGTCTGTCCAAATTGTACAAACTGAACGTATTTACCACGAAGATACATGTTGTGTGTGTCTTGATTCAACGCCGTCAAATAATTGTTTTAGTAGTTGGAATTGTACTGGAGACCATCCTGAAATAATTTGTAACAAATGTCATTCTCATATGATAGAACAAGGTGACAACTGTCCACTCTGTAGAGCTATACCTAGAACAAGATTATATATTAATAGGTCTAATATTACTTATTTTGCTAATGGTAGAACTTTTTTTTAATACTTGTATATGATACAAGCTATGCTATTCCACCGAAAGTGTCTACAACAGCAGCAATTTATCCAATTGTTGTTAAAGCTTCATATAATACATACATATTTCAGTGTTGTAATAATGTAACATTATTAACAGTTTTACCACCATTTTATTTATTAAAAACAACAACTACAGTACATCGTTGTATATGGTTTATGTATAATTTATATATTTAATAACATTATCCATATAAACACAATATCTATTATACAATTCTAATGGATTATATTTTTTATTATAATCTTTTACATATTTTATGTAAGAATCATATGAATTATCTTTAAGCGATGATATACTATTAATTAACATAAATATTTTCAATTATATATTATATAAAAAAATTGAATTTTTAATTCTAATTTAGTTCCTATTATTTTTTTATCAAGAGGTCCAAGTCCCACGCGGGGAAAGGAGACTAGCTAACGAACGACAGAAGCACCGGCGCACGGTTGTACTAAGAAACCCCTGCATAAACAGACTCCGGCATACCACCGGGGAGCGTGATAAACTCAAGATCTCAGACCAAGAGTAGGAGTTGTTCAGC